>RWZD01000012.1_pt1 | contig 106492 bp, 96 predicted proteins | sample 2187771 | NCBI WGS metagenome assembly RWZD01 (sample SAMN10531866, study PRJNA481165) | viral metagenome | isolation source: viral particles purified by filtration and ultracentrifugation from about... | place: USA: Tennessee
AATACTGAAAGTCCATATATTGGAAAGGTAATATAAAACCATAAAATTATAACCAAAGCTAAAATAACGGTCCTATTACGGTCCGTATAATGCGATTGAAAGGCAAGATTACGGCAAGGTTAAACGGGGATGTTACGGGGAGGATTAAGCCGATAACGGTAAGGTTACGGTAAGGTATTAACCCTAATGTTACCCTAATGTTTTAGGCGGTCAAATTGACCGTTTGTAGTTACATCAATGAGTTGTGACATGGTTAGTGGTCACTGTGACCTCTCGCAATAAAAACAATGCGTTGTCACCCCTTACCAATGGTCACTGAAACGATGACCAATGAGCATTAATCTGGTTTTGAGATAGTGCTTAGCGATAAAAGTTATAATTTTATGGTTTTATATTACCTTTCCAATATATGGACTTTCAGTATTAAATCTCAAGTAAACTCATTATATGAGTAATCTATTGTTACATTTATGGCATTTATTTAACACTCAAGTACAGAGTAATGAGGTATGATCCTTATAGAATTTATATAAGGTATAGATGGGACACTATTTAAAACAATGATTGAGCTTGATAGAGAATTAGTGTCCGAATATTTAAAAAACTTATTTTTTGGTGTGAACATCATTATGAAAATAGAGCAATCAAACTTAATGCGTTATCAACGAGTAACTAGAAAGCTATCCGCTATCATACTGCTTGGAATGTCATTATCAGCATTTGGAGCAACTGATAAATTAACAGTAAGGGCAGGTCAAACTGGATATTTAGGGGAGCTATATCCATCAGTAAAAATTTTTAATAATGACAGGCATCCCCAGAAAACTATGTATCCTTCAGATCCAAATGTCAATTATCCAATGTTGCCTAAAACAAATGACTATATAAAGTTTCTCACTACAAATGGAGGAGCTTTTGCTGAATATAATTCAGCATATGGGATAAAGTTAGTTAATGAGAATGATAATTCTCGAATTATAGTTTTGTTATTTAATGGTACGGTAACTACAAGATATAAAGAGTATAATGGCAATAATGTAACAAAAACTGCTGTCTTACAAAAATCGAAACAAATATCTGGAAATCTTGTACCAAGCGGTATTCTGACTTGGGCTCTTGAAAATAATAGCATAAATAGGCCAAATTATTTTTATCCGAATGCAAAAAGAAATGACGGTCTTAATCAAGTAAGCATTTCCAGCCTCTCTGCTTATGCAAGTTCAGTCTCAGGTGGAAATGCCTCAGTGGTTAAAGGTAAATATAAATTATTGCCTGGTGAGTCTATCGCTTTTGGATATAAAGATGATTTATATGGAAATAATTCAGGATGGTCATTTTTATTCCCCTACTTTTTAGATAACGACAGTTTAAGTGTTGAGGCATTAGACTCTTGTACCGTGGCACCTCTTAGCTCGACTGATATTAAATTTGGTAATCAACTTGCGGGGAGAAAACAGAACCAATTGCTTGAAACTAAACTTGCGAGCATACATGTTAATTGTGTAACAGCAGGTAAGCTTTTAATGGTAGTTTCAGCTAATCAGCAATTACATGGGCAAACAGGTTCGGGAAATAATTCAGGCACAAATTTGGCTGGAATGGCTTTGGACTCACTTAGTGGCAATACAGCGGATTCAACAGAAAGGCCATATATTGTAACCTCAAGAGCAGCATCCACCCCAGATATTTGTAGAAATGGAAATGGTGATGCTATTCCATATTATGACCGTATTAAGTTAGGGAATATGTCAAATAGTAGTACTAAAGAAACATTATATTTCAACCTTTGTCATAATGGAAATATCAAAGCGGGAAGCTATCGAGGGAGTATTGATGTTTCATTTTTCTTAGAATAGTTACTATAGTTCGTAATTAAAATTATAATATCCTCTTAGTCTGATATTTAACAATTAATTACGAACTATTATTTTAATAATTTACTCATAAAGCTACAGAGGTTTAATGGCTATCAGCTAACAGGGGTACAGATAGTTACTACTTAGTAAAAGTTAGTATCATAAGCTGATTTGAAATCGGAAAATCTAAAGAGGACATTTCACATCTTTAGACTAACCCACAATTAGTTACCTACCTTTCATTGTTCCTCTTTAAGATGACCAGTTCAGCTGCTCCGAAGTTACCGAGGAGTTTCAAATATATCTATAAAATTTTAGTTACTTGTGTGCTCAATTAATTCATAGTTAATCTACTAACTTATTGTGTAATGAGACCCTTATTGAGGCGCAAATATGATTATACGTTGTTATAGTGACAAAATAAGCGATAACAAAATAGATGAGCTGACCAATTTATTGTATAGATGCGTCCTTGGTGGGGCTAGTGTTGGATATACTGACGCAAAAGATCAAATAGGTGATATGAAAAATTATTGGGTTGGTGTCAATCACTCTTTATCAACAAACAATTTTAAGCTTATCTCAGTAGAGGTAGATAAGAAAATCGTTGGTGTTGTTGGACTTGATTTGTGTACAAAGCCAAATGGCAAACACCGAGGAGAAATTTGTAAATTATTGGTATTACCTGATTACAGGCGCAAAGGTCTCGCAAGGAGATTAATGCTAGCGGCTGAGCAAATAGCATGGGAAATAGGATTGACACTTCTAACATTAGATACAAATACCAAAGGAATAACTGTTAGCTTATATACCTCTCTAGGATGGCAGGTTAGTGGTGAAATCCCTGAGTTCGCTCAATCAATTCATGGCGACCTTGAATCAACAACCATCATGTTCAAGCTAAACCCTGAAAGTAAAGTTTAAATAAGATTGATTAATAGCTGATTAAATTTGAAGTCGTACCTGTGTTAATTTTACAGTTCCGTTTGAAACGAAGTCGTGGAAAACACGAGTAGAACTATTTCCGGTTGGTATTTCATTATCTGCAATGAAATTACCAATTGATGATATTTTGCAATGCTGGTGGCTTTGGGAAAACTGAAGCCTGAACCTCTTAATTTTTGAGTCACAAAATAAAAAGGGGACATAATTGGAAGCATGATACGAAATTGAATGAATATAAAATGTTTATAATTAATGAGGTATGTCTTTATATTGAATCCTGTAGACTTCAAATGATGTCTATTTTTATGCCTAAAATTCAGTGGGTTAACTGATTTTACGCTTTCTTTGTTCATCTTCCAATGTAAAAAACTCCGCTCTATAAGCCGTCATGTGACCCCCTTGATGGTGATCCTACGTGATGGACACCTTAACTTAACTCAGAGCGGATATTACAACTTTGCTATTACAAACGGTGTGCACTAATAATTAAAAAAGGTGAATATCGATTAAAAATTTCAGCTTCCGGTTTTTCCAATAGGGCGTCATTGATGACTTTAGGCTCTTTAAGAGCATCAATCACAAATCCCACATTGAGTAATCCCATAATATAACTTTCGACTGTTCGGTGATATTTAATAACGTCATCGACAAACCATGAGGTATGACGTATAGACTCATTCTGATAATTATCGACAGGCATACAGATAAATTCACCAGATTCATTTTTCATAAATGAAGAAGCATGTGCGGTACACATCGGATGTTCCACAGAGAATACAAATTTCCCACCCTCTTTGAGGTGAGAATATGCTTCGCTTGCGAGCTGATTAAAGTTTTCGATATAGTGGATTGCGAGGGAGGAAATAATAAAGTCAAAACGTTCATCGAAAGTCATAGGGTTAGTCATTGACGCATGAATATATTCAATATCATCGGTTTGGGTCAGTTTTCTGGCTTGTTCTATCATGTTACTTGAAAGCTCAATACCGTAAACTTTTTTCGCCCCTTTGCTGTGTGCGTACCGTGCAAAATCACCAAAGCCAGATCCCAAATCGAGAATTATTTTACCTTTTAAATCAGGTAATAGAGCCCTTAATGCAGGTTCTTCTATGATGCCATTAAGGCCCGTATCATTGACCCTTAATGTTTGATAATTTTTAAAAAAAATGGGGTTATCATAAATAGTCTCAGTATCGTTATAAATTATCTTCAAGCTGTTACCACTGATCACCACTACGAAAATCGCAATAGAGTGGTTGGGAAAAATCAATCGTTTTATCTTTTGTCCACCCAAGAACGCCGCCTTCTTCATCAATGGAATGAATATAAGAGCCTTGTTTGAGTTCATACAGCTTTCCTTCCCAAACATGCCATCCTGCTGATTGATATAGAGGAAAACCCTCTTCAGATGCAGAAAGTAAGCCGAGTTGATAACAGTTTTCTATAATTTTGTTGGTTTCCTGCATGAGCTGTCGACCAATACCTTGGCGGCGATAACTTTCTAATACTGCCATGGCTTCAACATAACCGACAGTGACTGGGTGATGACCTAATGCCATATTGCGCTGAACAATGGATACGTGGCCAACAACATGTTTTTGGTCGTAAGCTAAAATATGCATGCCGCCTAAAGCATGCTGAAAGTCATCTCGAGAAAAATCACAGTCAAAGCTTTGATATAACAAAGTGTAGATAACCTCTTTTTGGTCATTAGATAACTGCGATGTATGGCGACTGAAATATTGGATAGTCATAGAGTCTCTTGAAGTGCTAGAAATAAAAGTAAATAGAATCAATAGTTTTTTTGGCGCCCCAAATATACCAATAATATTATTTAATAATTTTTGGATAAGTTGGGTTAATGTGTTTGTTAAAAAGGTAATTTCATTATTATCTAACTCATGCAAATGGAGCGGTTTGTACGAGCGCTAATATCTCGCTCTAGGGAAGAAAAGTTTTCATAAACACGTTGCGCCTCACAAAAAAACTGTGAGGAAACAAGTTTGAAGCCATATTGCTGTAATACAGTTTCAATTTGTTGCTGAATTGGACTGCGTATAGCTCCAATTTCAATCAGTTTGGAAAGCATTCAAAGAGGAAACCACGTAAGTGTTGTTCTCCACCCGATAGGGCAACATTTTCATGCTTCTATCCTGAATAATAAAATACCCATAATCATTTAGAATTCTATGGATTTCATTATAATTACTATTGTAATCATTAGTGTGGTGAATTAGTGCTCTTTCAAATACGATATCAATACTTACTGTATCAGTCTTGCTGAAAAGATATTTGTAGATAATTGATGGGTTTTTCTGTCGCGGCTTTAGCCATGTATTTAGAAGTTGCCCCGAATGGCTCTAAGTATTGGCGTATAAAATATAGATATGCTGGTAAAGATAAAAGGCTGGCTTTATATGTATAATTGTAATGTGTGAGAAGCCAATCATTGATATGGTAGATATTCACATTAGAGCTGATAGCGTGAGATTCTTACACACCATAGGGCGCAGTGCTTTCTGTTTTCTAGTGGATAACAATCGAGTAGTGTCGACCATACCTTTTTATAAGACAAAAAATAGGTCCGTTCAACATGATAGCGATTTTGATTAAATCATTTATTGGTAACATTAATGGATATAAAAATATAAAGAAAATAATATGGTTATGTATGTTAATTCCAGTTTTTGGTATCGCTAAGGAGAAGCCTACCGTTGTTTATACTCCCTTAGAGCTATTAGAGATGACTGTTACCAATAAAATCCCGAATAGCGAAACCCCCGTTTTGGATAAGTCTGATAGCTCTAAAATGCTATTTAATGAATGTAAATCAATAGCAAAGATTGTAATTTCTAATTTCAGTAACGCCTACCCAACAGTAATTGATGTTGATAGCAGCACACACTTTAAAGTAAGAGTCGGATCAATAGATGAAGTGTTTACCTTGGAGTGTGTTAATGATGAAAAACGGGTTTACAGGGCTAAATACAAACCTAAAAGTAATTAGTTTTTATGGGGAATAGTTGATTATTGGTAGGGGAATAAGAATGATGATTTTCGGGCTCGTTAACAAAGGTAGTTAGATAGTTTTTTAACATTATATTTAAATTATATCCACTTCTCATGTAAATATGAAAAGGCGTTGTAATTTCAAATAGTTAGTAACTATATTTAAAAATTAAGTAATAACATATTCACTAATGTATTTTTTGTATATTCTAAAAGGATTTAGAGATGGTAAAGATAATTAATACTATTCGATATTAATTTATCACCTTTGTTGACTGGCGATGAAAAATAAAACGCTATAACACCTTATTCAGTTGAGGAGTAAGAGCTGAATAAGGTGTTATTTATATATTAAATCAGAGCAATACACGATAACATTGATCAAAACTAGCTAAAAAAACCAGAACGTGTGAGTTCTTCTATACCCGTGATGATAAACTGCACGCCCATACAAACCAGTAAAAATCCCATCAGCCTAGATATTGCATCAATACCGCTTTTACCAAAAAACTTCATAATAAGATTTGAGCTTTTTAGACTGGCCCACAGGATCACAGAAAAAATTAAAAATACCAGCGGTGGCGCGACAATAACAACCCAATGTGGGTAAGCGCTTTCATTGGTGATTACTGATGAAGCCATACTAATAATCATCGCTATAGTACCTGGCCCTGCAGTACTTGGCATAGCTAAAGGAACAAATGCAATACTAGATGTATTATCTACCGCTTTTCCCCCTTCAACATTACGGCTATTTTCAGCGATAGGAAACAACATACGAAAACCAATGTAGGCAACAATAAAACCACCTGCAATCCTCAAACCAGGAATAGTAACACCAAAGGTATTCATGATCGCTTGCCCTGAATACCATGAGGCCAACATAATAAAAAAGACATATACAGGCGTCATTTTTATAGTTTTTTTACGAGCCTCAATTGTCATTCCACCTGATAAACCAAGAAACAATGCAACTGTAGTTAGTGGATTTGATAATGGCAACAATACCACTAACCCAATACCTATTGCAGTTAATAATTCAAACATGACCACCTCATATATTTATGGTTATAACAACAAGCCAATAACGTCTTTGGCATACTTTACATTAATATCAGAATAAAATTTTTCAGTACCATTAAGAGATTTCAATATATTATCTTTATCATCTTTTATTGATACTGCATTAATGATACTTACTATCAGCTTTCTTACCTGCTCAGATTCCGATAATTCATATAGGCTAATCAATGCAATTAACACGTAAAATTGGTTAATATTTTTATGTTCATATAATGAATTCACATTCATTAGTAAGGTATTACGGATTTTTATGAGAGCCAATTCATTTAACGGTATTTTATTTATCTTCTGTAAAATAAAATTAACTTTACGAGATTCTATTTGCTGTGTATTACTCAATGGGATGATATACAACATCAAGATCACTATAATGATAGAAAAAATAAGTGCTATGGCTGTATTAGCAAAAAAGACAAAATCAAAGCTCATTGGATTAGTAAAATTAATTAAAAATATTAATGAAATACACATAATATGTGAAATCAGAAATGCTAATTTACCGACTGTTTTCAGGACACCTAAAAGGATGAAAACAGGGGTCATAATCAAAGCTGCTTGCATAAAGCTTGATGCTTGTATTAAAAAGAAAAACTTCAATATATAGCTAAGTGCGATAACCAACAGAGCAACAATAAATACAATAAAAGCAAGCTTATTAGCATTGGGAATAGTAACCCCAAAAGTAAAAGAAATACTCACTAGCACAGGCAATATGTAGCCATATTCCCAACCAGTATTAAGCCAAAACATGACACTAATCACTAGGCTTACAACTAACCTTAATGTATTTAAAAAAGCATCTTTCCAATCAAAAAAAACATAAAACTGAGAGGTAGAGGGATTATCAACCTTGTTCTTCAAGCTTAATATTTGATTATATTTTTCATACTGTAAAAATGCTCGATCGACTAAACCAATAATAGATATAGTGACCAGCATAGGTAATTTTAATACCTTACTGTGTGCCTTTTTAAAAGATAAAAAATGACTTTCATATTTACTCACTTCATCATGGGCAATACTATCAGCAATGATAATAGATAGATTTTTCATCGTATTATCATAGTTTCCTTTGAACACACTTGATAACACATCTTTTCTATCCGTACTTATTTTTCTTTTCAGTAGAACTGTTTGTAGATTATTCGTTCTATTTGGCAAAGCATAACTAATAAATGTATAAATAATGATACCTATCATGACCTCCATTAGCCTTTCTTGAGACAAATTAAATATAGTCATAGGCAATGGATAAACTGAAGTACCAAAAGCAATAATTGCAGAAGTATACCCTGAAAGTGAAAACATATAAGGCATCATATAACGTGAGGTCAGCGCCATAAATAAACATACTGACAGCCAAATAATAATCAGGGCGGTAAACAGCCAGTGGTCACTGATACTAATATTAGCGATTAATGTTACTGCTATAACGCCAATAAAACTTCCCGCAAGCCGTGCCACCATTTTAGCCAAGCTTAATGATGGGTCTGGATAGCCAATGATTGCGACCGTCATCATTGACCAATAGGGCTTATCAAAACCAAAATATGAAGATATATACCAAGCCAATAAAATCGCTAGCATATATTTAACTGCGAATATCCAGTTTAGTTTCATCACTTAGTCTTCAATAAATACAGTGCAAGTCGTACCCGGTATAAGTGTAACTCCTTGAGTGCCATTTAATGATATTTTAATTGGTACTCTTTGCGCTAATCGAACCCACGGGTAGTTAGGCTGTATATTTTCAAGTAACAGACTCCCTGTCGTGGAATTGTTATCATCAATTGCTCTACCAATGCTTTGTACTTTGCCTTTTAATTCATGATTGTTGCTGTATAACTTTATACTTGCACTATCACCAACCACAACATTGGTCATTTTAGTTTCTTCTAAATAAGCAATCACATAGAAAGAGTCTTTATCAACGATCGCAAATAAAGGGGAACCTGCATTAATATAATTCCCTGAACGTAAATTCAAATTAGTAATAAAACCATTTACTGGTGAATGAATTTGTGTTCTTGATAGGTCAAGTTTAGCTTTTTCAATCTTCACTTTTGCTAATTCAATTTTCTTAGCTAAGCTTTCCTGGCGGGCTCTAGCATCATCTAGCTCTTCCTTAGATATTGCAACTTGACTTAATTTAGTCCGCCTTGCTAATTGGTTCTTTGCAAAATTGTATTGAACTACTAAATCATTAAGTTCTAATTCAGATTGACGTAGTTTAATTTCATAATCAGTAGGGTCAACGATGAGTAACAATTCACCTTGTTTGACCTCTTGGTTGTCAATGACCATCAATTGTTCAATTTTCCCTGAAACCTCAGCTGTCACTTGGTTGATTTCAGCGCGCACTCTACCATCACGAGTCCATGGACTTAATGCATAATGGTTCCATAATAAATATATAGACGAAATGATGATAAAAACAGATATAATAATTAATAAGTATTTCTTTATATTCATTATATTACCAACTATAAATTAATAATGAATGAACGGCCAAAACGCAGAAAAATAGTATGGAAATATCGAATAAACTCCCCGCATATTCATATTTGCACACTAAATTTGCATAAACCACCCTAATCAATAACCAAAAAAAGAAACCTAAAAAAAATACCAAAGCAATACCGGGTATAAAAACCGTACCCCCTAGAATTAAATCTTTCATACGACTATCCCATTATAAAGAGATATTTGGCGACATTAACTATTGTAGGTAGTAAATTTACATCGCAGTATAATTTTTAAAATATAACAAACCCAAAAAATTGCTTTAATTATATAAACTGTAAAATATTACGATTTTCTTATTTCTACTTTACTACATGATAGGAATAATGAATTTAGCCGATTATATTACCAATAAATACCGATGTACAACTTGAAAGCACCAAAAGTTAACTTATCAGAGTTAAATTCCAAAATTAATCATGATTGGTTATTGTGCAGATAAGTAAATTTATCTTAATTATGTGCATTGTAACTAGTAATTTCATGCATTTTTATTAATTAAGTCTGTACTATTTTAATAACAAGACAACTAAATAGAACACGATATAATTTCCTAAATAGATATTTACATTGGTGAAATTAATCAGAAATACAATTTAAATTGGTAATGATAATATATCCTATGGATAAGCTACCTCTTAATGTGGTGAAATTATTCAGTTTTATTACAACCATTTAATTGCTGACTTTGACGCAAATCCATTAAAAATAGTAACAACACTACACATGAAAGACGTTAAAATACTAAGCCACCCATCCGCAGATATGCCACTATTCTTATGGAGAATACGTATTGATAGGGTTGATGGGGTTCATTTAGGAAGAGCTCAGTAGCCATCAAAAACTAACCCGCTTATGAATTGCACCCAAAAAGTTGGACATATCATTCAACATATAGGGGGCGTTTTTATGGATATCTCATGGAGATAACCGACTATCCTGAATGGTTCTCGTAACCACAAAACGTGGATAAGAATAGAACGACTGACACAGCGTTCAGGATTGAGTAATCACAGTATGTGATCGTGAATATCACCAAGAAAAACCGTGCTTAAATCGCGAGAAAAAGAGTGAATTCGTAGTTGGTCTTGAAGGGGAATAGAGTATTGAAGCCTATTAATGGCTGTATTTATCCAATAATTGCCTACTATTAATTGTTGTTCTCAGTTTACTACCACAGAAAACTTCAGATTGAAATTAATTATCGCTCACAATATCAGATGTATAAAAATGATTAGGTCAATAGATTATTATGATACAAAAGTTTTAGTAAGAGATTGTAATTGGTAGAGCGAAAAAATAGCCATGCGATATCTTTCGTACCGTTTTGAACGGCACAATATTTGGGGGTTAGGTTGTGTTTATTTCAATATCGGATGATTCTCATATGTCTAATAATTACTATAGTTAGTATAAGATACACTTAAATTTCATATCTACATGAAATAATTAATAATTATTAATTTTGAGCTATCTTCGATGAATAAAAAATTCAATTTAAGTATAATTTTAGTTTCACTGATCATATTAAGTGGTTGTACTCAGAAACATAGAGATACCATATCAGATATAACTTATGCATTAACGGGTGTCCCTGGTGCAAAGCACAAAAACAATGGAAATAACACCACTGCAATGAAATCAAAAGCACAATTAGAAAGAGAAAAAGAGGAGTATGAATTCAAAAATCGCCGCCAAAGTTGGATTGGTAAATCTATAGATGACCTAATAATGCAAAGGGGCAGCCCTTTTGGGGTTCATAAGAGACAGGATGGGGGATCTCAGTATACCTTTAAGAAAACCCAAAACAGTTCTAATGACCCGTACCTTAATAACCCTCGCTTATGCGTAGATAACTTTATTACCGATAAAAATGGATTAATTAAAGACTGGTCATCTTCTAACTGCCTTTATTAAACATAGCTAATATAGTTTCTCCTAATCCTTTTTTGTTAGAAGGGCGAGTTAGTTAGCTAAAACCGCCCCTCTACCTGTTTTATAATTAAATAAGCTTACCTACAATATCCTTATCCCATACTTTACCGCCTTTAGCTTGATAGCTAAGCCCATGAATTCGTACAGCGATAATGTGCCCGTTATCTATGCCTTATGATAGTACTAAATTGATCACTGAAACGACGACAGACTCATTATAGGTATAAGGTGGGATAACTTCTTACCAGTAATTTTTAAAACCTGTAATGGTAATAATGACTCAAATGGAAAGAATCAGAGCTATTCAGGATGCTGAAAAAGTCAAGCCACCTCTAAATTAACGCGTTGTAGCGGGTGACCTGCCAGAAAGGAAGAAAGTTACAGGTTACTATGAGTGATTTAGTGGTTATCCGCTAACAGGAGCGCAGAGAATTGCTTGTTAGAACTTGTTTATAAATGTAACCTTTGATGTCCACATATGTTTTTTTCCACGGGTCTTATTAAATGAAAAATTTGTTAGTTTCTGTTAGTTGTATTCTTTCATTATCTGGGTGTGCAGTGACCGAATATAATTACACGCCAGATTCACATAAAATAAGTGAGCCGAAAGTAGGTAGTGTTAATCGTGCCATCATAGGTCAAAGTTTAGTTAGGGAAGGTGATATAAGCGAGCTGAAAGCGATTAAGGTATTGAACCCAATACAAATAGACCTGGCTTATAAAATTATTCCTGGTGTGTTCAAAAAAGTTGGTTCAAGTGACAAAGGTGATTTCTATATGCCAGCTCAAACCATTGACTCCGGTTCTGTTGTCGTTGAGACTCTTGGTCAGCCATGGAGTTCAATTTTAATAAAGAAAGGAGCCAATGCTAATGAAATTTGTATTGTAACTGACTTAAATGTTGCTGTTTGTAGTGATAAAGCCCAAATTGAATATCTTGAGTTAAATAACCCTGATGGTAATTCATTTGAGCAGGCTTTGATTTTTAATGGGATAAATAATCAAATAGTAGATATTAGCTACAGAAAAATAGGCTCAAACATTGAAAATCAAGGATTTGGAAACAACCTTCAATATAACCTTAAAAAAAGCAATGTTATTTCTTATGGGAATGTAAAACTAAAAATTATAAATAGTTCTAATGATTCATTGACGTATGAAGTTATAAGTAATTTCTCGGGTAATTAAAACTATCGGAAATGGATGGTTTTTCCAAAATATAGCGTTAAACATATAAAGTCATTCTTTGTTTAACGCTACTATCGTAACTTTGAAATATCAAAGCTAATAGTTCCCGCGCATAAAAATCTTGTAATAATTTAAATCGTAAACTGTTTATAGTTTTACTATAAAAAATAGTTATGGTGAAAATATATTTCAATCAAATTTCAATAAGATAAGGTGTTTTTTTTGTTGAGCGAATGACACCTTTCTCTGTAATTTATTATCTTCTGAAATTTTAGTAAAAAGTCTGTAAACCCTTGTCTAATTGAATCACCCTTATAATGATAAATATAATTATCACAAAAAGAGAGTCATAATTGAACAGTAGATGTATGTTATTTTTCATATACAATATTCTGCAGTCAAGGTTTGGCAGTACGAGGTAGTCGAGTTATAAACTAATAAATTTTGTGTAAATGAAATATTATAAAAAGAAAGGTGAGATACTGTGAGCATATTTAAATCGATTTGGGATTTTTTTGGCCTGTATCAGACTAAAAAAATAAGAATTTTACATTTATTAATTTTAGTTTTAGTGATATCGCAAATCATTGTTAGTAATTGGATGACAGGAACAAAGTCAGTCGTTCCTCCTTTTTTTGATATGGCTTATTTATTCACTTGGATTCATATTATTTCTGGTTTTGTGCTCTTTTTTTTAACGTTCTTTTTAGTCGTATCTTGTTTTAATCAACGCGGTTTTAAATATTTTTATCCCTATCTCTGGGGGGATTTTAAACAAATCAAAGAAGATATAAATTCTCTTTTAGCTAAAAAGCTACCAGATAGCTCTCCTAAAGGACTTGCTGCAACAGTTCAAGGGTTGGGGTTGGGGGCTTTATCAATTGTTATTTTGTCAGGTATAACATGGTTTATTTTATGGCTACAGCAGTCTCCATTTGCTTTAGAGGCTAGGAGTATTCATAAGTCACTCACTATTTTAATTGAGATTTATATTTATGGTCATGGTGGTTTAGGGGTTATCCATTTTATAATTTGGAAAAAAAATAATAAAATGGGTGGTTAGTTTTGCTCCTATGTATTTAATGATTTTTTATGAATCTCTAAATACTAATAAAAACAAACAATTCCATTTTAAATGAAGTTGGTGAGGGTTATTTTTATTCCCTATGATATTTAATAAAGTTAAATAAATCATAGGCATAGGTTATTACTTTTGACACTTTTGCTAGCAATAATATCTATAGAAAAAATAACCCAATTACCGCTTTAAATCACATTTGTTATTCTCGATAAGCCTTTTAGTGCAACAGCATGAATCACGGGTGAAACACTTGTACAGCAATTCCCTAATACTGTTATTTTATATTTCTTTGCTTGTTCAGCAATCGTGGTAAATAGTACGCAGTTTTGAGTCATCATTCCGCATAATTCAATATGTTCTATATTATGCGTTATAAGCAAATCATCAAGGTGCGTTTCATCAAATGAGTTGCCATGTCTTTTAGTTACAACGAAATGATCTTGGGACAGGTTAGTCAGTTGAGATATAAGTTCACAACCTTTTGTTGTTTCGTCAAAAAAGGCCGAGCCTAGAGGTGATAGATGTTGTATAAAAATAATGGCACAGTCATTTTTTTTGAATTCTAAAATTTTATCAGATATACGCATTAAGGTCGTTTCAATATCCCATAAAGGAAACCGCCCATCAGTAAGATAGTCATTTTGTGCATCTATAACGATTAATGCCTTTTTCATAATATCTCGTTAATTTAGGTTAGATTAGAGTTGAGTGTGAAATAAAGTAAAAAGAATTACAACAACTTTTAGTATTAACTCTCAATGATGCTAATCATATTCTGTATGAAATATTGCCATAGCGTGGTGGCTCATCGCCTGAAGGGGGGATTAGGATAACCTATAGTTAAAAAACACATATGCTTTGACGTATGTGTTTGGCGTGTATATATTATACATAGTAGAGAGTAAAGGAGCATGTATGGAACCATTACAACTGTTTAAAATTTTAGGCGATCAAACAAGGCTAAATATCGTGTTGCTTTTAAAAGCATCAGGTGAATTGTGTGTTTGTGATATCTATACCGCATTAAATTTATCACAGCCCAAGACATCTCGTCACTTAGCGATGCTTAGAGAATACGGTCTTTTGCTTGATTCTAAACAGGGTAAATGGGTTCACTATCGCTTATCTCCAACATTACTTCCATGGGTAAAAAATATCATTGATGTCACCTATGCAACCGAGAAAAATAGAATCGCAGATTTGCTCAAGAGCCTAGAGACAAAAGTGTCAGTGGGTCATTGTTCGGCATAAAATTTTTTAAATTAACATATTCGAAAAAACATATATAAGGTTGAGGTATGAAAAGATTAGAAGTATTTGACCCAGCGCTATGCTGTAGCACTGGTGTTTGTGGAACAGAAGTCGACCAAGTATTAGTAGACTTCGCAACAGATGTAGATTGGTTAAAAAAACAAGGGGCGAATGTAAAGCGTTTTAACTTAGCACAAGAACCTATAGCGTTTGTTGACAATACAAAAGTGAAAACATTTTTGGAAACCGCGGGGGCGGAATCACTCCCTCTATTTATTCTTGATGGTGAGATTGTGTTGACTGGTCGATATCCTAAACGCCATGAGCTTGCTAGATGGTTTGGAATTCGTATGAATATTGAGAAGGTTGAGGTCATTAAGCCGTGCTGTGGTAACGATAAAACATGTTGTTAACGAGGGATATACAATGAAATTTTTAGATAACGCACCTAACTATTTATTTTTTACAGGAAAAGGTGGGGTCGGTAAAACCTCGATTTCATGCGCAACAGCAATCAAATTGGCAGAGGAAGGAAAAAAAGTTTTATTGGTAAGTACTGACCCGGCTTCTAATGTGGGGCAAGTATTTTCTCAATCAATTGGAAACCACATTAAGCCAATAACATTAGTGCCAAACCTATTTGCGATTGAAATAGACCCGCAAGCCGCTGCCGAAGAATATCGAAATAAAATTATTAATCCCATCAAAGAAAGTTTACCTGAAGCGGTAATTCAAAGTATTACGGAGCAGCTATCAGGTGCCTGTACAACAGAGATTGCTGCTTTCGATGAATTTACTGGGTTGTTGACTAATACAGAAATTACCCGTCAGTTTGACCATATTATTTTCGATACTGCACCAACGGGGCATACCATTCGTTTACTACAACTCCCGAGTGCATGGAGTGATTTTATCAGCGATAACCCTGACGGAGCGACATGTTTAGGGCCAATGTCTGGCCTTGAAAAACAGCGCGAGCAGTACAGCATGGCTGTGGAAGCGCTGAGTGATAACTCGCTAACAAGGTTACTATTAGTTGCACGTCCTCAGTCAGCTGCGTTAAGAGAAGTTGCGAGAACCTACAATGAGTTATCTTCTCTGGGGATTAAAAATCAGCAATTGATCGTTAATGGTGTTTTCCCCGAAACGGCGATAACTGACAATGATAAGTTATCCCATGCGCTCTACTCTCGTGAACAAGCCGCATTAGCGTCGATGCCTGAAGCACTACGCTCGTTACCTGTCGATATTCTTTATTTACAAAATATCAATATGGTTGGAGTCGATGCACTGAAGCAGTTGTTATCTAATGACATGCCACAAGTTCCAACTACTACTCCGACAAAACAACCTATTTCTTTACCTACTTTGTCAGAACTGGTTGGCGAAATATCTCAACAACAGCATGGGTTGATTATGTTAATGGGAAAAGGCGGTGTAGGGAAAACAACGATTGCAGCATCAATAGCGGTGAAACTGGCAGAAAAAGGGTTAGATGTTCATCTGACCACATCCGACCCTGCTGCTCATATTGAGTCAACACTCGATGGTGTTTTACCCAACCTTCAAGTTAGTCGAATTGACCCTATCGCCGAAACTGAACGTTATCGTAGTTATGTTTTAGAAACAAAAGGGAAAGATTTAGATGCAGAGGGGCGGGCATTACTAGAGGAAGATTTGCGCTCCCCATGTACTGAAGAAATTGCGGTATTTCAGGCCTTTTCTCGCATTATTAAGGATGCTGGAAAACGTTTTGTTGTGATGGATACAGCTCCAACAGGGCATACATTATTACTCCTTGATGCAACTGGGGCATACCATAAAGAAATTGCTAAGAAAATGGGAGGGAAGGGCCACTTCTTAACCCCTATGATGCAATTGCAAGATCCTGAAAGGACAAAAGTGATTATTACGACACTTGCTGAAACAACACCTGTGCTTGAGGCGGAAAACTTACAAAATGATTTAATACGTGCAGATATACATCCGTGGGCATGGGTGATTAATAATAGCCTATCTATCACAGAAACAACCTCACCATTGTTACTTTCAAGGGCTGAGCAGGAGGTTTCTCAGATTGAAAAGGTGGCATCAACATTGGCAAAGCGTGTTGCTATTGTCCCTTTACTTGAGACAGAGCCTGTGGGGATATCCGCATTAAGTCAGCTCGCAGGATAAGTTCTACTTTTGGAAAAAGGTGCATAGAAAAGCACCTTTTAAACGAGGTTGTTATGTTTATTGCCGCATTAATTTTTATTTTGACCATTACGTTCGTTATTTGGCAACCCAAAGGGCTAGGTATTGGCTGGAGTGCAACGGCAGGGGCGGTATTAGCCCTTATTTTTGGGGTGATTAGTTTTCAAGATATTCCCGTTGTTTGGAATATTGTGTGGAATGCCACCGCGACATTTGTTGCCGTGATTATTATCAGTTTGCTGTTAGATGAAAGTGGCTTTTTTGAATGGGCGGCATTACATGTTGCCAAGTGGGGTGGTGGCCAAGGAAAACTATTATTTAGCTATATTGTGTTACTCGGTGCGACTGTTGCGGCTTTATTTGCCAATGATGGTGCGGCATTGATATTAACGCCGATTGTGATTGCAATGTTACTTGCACTTGGCTTTAACAAAGGCACGACATTAGCATTTGTTATGGCTGCTGGTTTTATTGCAGATACAGCGAGCCTGCCACTTATTGTTTCTAACCTCGTTAATATTGTTTCAGCTGACTTTTTTAATATTGGTTTTACTGAGTATGCGTCAATTATGGTGCCGGTGGATATTGCTGCGATTATTGCGACACTGGTGATGTTACATTGGTTTTTCCGTAAAGATATTCCTAAACAATATGATGTCACTAAACTGAGTGAACCAGCTTTAGCTATCAAGGACATGACGACGTTTAAAGCAGGCTGGTTTGTGCTAGCGCTATTACTCATCGGTTTTTTTGTCTTAGAACCATTAGGTATTCCTGTTAGTGTGATTGCTGCGATTGGTGCTTTAATTTTATGGGGAATTGCAGCTAGAGGTCATACGATTAATACCAAAAAAGTGTTGCGTGGTGCGCCGTGGCAAATTGTTATTTTCTCGTTAGGTATGTACTTGGTCGTGTATGGTTTAAGAAATGCAGGGTTAACGGATTACCTCTCTGAAACGCTTGATTACCTTGCCGATAAAGGGTTATGGGTAGCAACACTAGGAACAGGGTTTATCACTGCGTTTTTATCATCCATCATGAATAACATGCCAACAGTATTAATCGGCGCTCTTTCCATTGAAGGTAGCCAAGCAACGGGAGTTATTCAACAGGCGATGGTGTATGCCAATGTCATTGGTGCTGATTTAGGCCCGAAAATTACCCCTATAGGGAGTTTAGCAACATTGCTGTGGCTGCATGTGTTATCACAAAAAAATATGACCATTACATGGGGATATTATTTTAAAACGGGGATCATTATGACTATTCCTGTACTCACCGTCACATTGATTGCTTTAGTGCTAAGGCTTTCACTGCTAAATTAAGGGCAACTCCATGAATGAAATTACAATTTACCATAACCCAGATTGTGGTACTTCACGCAACACTCTAGCGATGATCCGCAATAGTGGCATTGAACCGACGATTATTTATTATTTAGAAACGCCACCCACTAAAAATGTATTAGTTCAACTGATTATAGATATGAACATTACGGTAAGAGAGCTATTACGCAAAAATGTGGAACCGTATGAGCAACTAAGCTTAGAAAAAACGATTTATACCGATGACCAATTAATTGATTTTATGTTGCAGTACCCAATATTGATTAATAGGCCGATTGTGGTAACGCCATTAGGTGTGAAATTATGCAGGCCATCTGAGGTGGTATTAGACATATTGCCAAATCCGCAGCAAAAGGTGTTTATCAAAGAAGATGGTGAGGTTATCGTTGATAAACTGGGGAACAGACTAAAGTAGGTAACTATTTAGTGGTTTTATTATGTTTTCTTTTACGTGAATGCGTCTGAAATAATGAGAAAAATAAGCTCTATTTCAATGAAATGGGCGATAAAACCCCCTGCGATTACCAGTGAAAACGGTTTTTTTATATTGCTCGGTCTTAAAAAGCACTAAAGGCTGAAGGCCGCCTTTAGTGCGAGTTGAGGTTACAGCGCACTATCCCGTTAATTAAGGGATTACAAATAAGGCAATGGCCAGTGCTTAAAGTAGATATGCTTTGCTTGCCAATCTACTTTCTCAGTATTGTCTGCAAGTAAATAGCGAGCGACAGTAAATGCAAATTCAAAGCTGACACCTAGCCCTTTTGCACTAATAAATTTACCATCCACAACAACGTCTTGATCAACGTAGTGCCCATCATTATATTTTTCAGCAAGTTTATCACCAGTACTATAATGTCTACCTTCAAGTAACTGATGAGCTGCGAGTACTTTGGCACCAGAGGAACATAGGGCACAAATATATTTATCTTCAGAAATATGACGGCGAAGAAACTCAATAACTTGTGGTGAGCTACTAAGGCGATCGGTGCCTTTTGGGCCGCCAGGCATCATTACTGCGTCATAACTGTGAGATAGTTTTTCTGTTAACAAGTAGTCAGCACTAATTTTAGTTTCAAAATAAGTATTTAGTGTCAGGGTATTCATACATGAAAGAACATCAACATGAATATCTAATCGACGCATAATATCAATGAAAACGACGGCTTCACCTTCTTCGAAGCCATCTGCGAGTAATACAGCAACTTGTTTCATGTCATTCCTTTATTATTTATTTCAATGAATTATAACTTTCCATCACTTTTACAAACGCGAATTTTATCCATGACAACCGATTTCATTGCAGCTTTGCCTGGAACTAAATAGTGACGAGGGTCAGTAGCATCTGGGTTTTCAAGAAAGTAGTGTTTGATGGCATCGGAAAAGGCTATTTTCAGTTCAGTTGCCACATTTACCTTACAAATACCTAGATCAATACAATGGCGTACATCTGCATCGGGTATCCCTGATGCACCATGTAATACTAGTGGTATTTCTGTTTTTTGACGGATTGCTTGTAAACGGTCAAAATCTAAGTGCGGCTCGCTTTTATACATACCATGAGCTGTACCAATTGCGACCGCAAGTGAGTCAATACCAGTGCGTTGAATAAATTTTACGGCAGACTCTGGGTCTGTAAATAAAGCATCTGCAGCATCAACGACCAAATCATCTTCTTGGCCCCCTAAGCGTCCAAGTTCCGCTTCTACGGTACAATCCCATTGGTGACAGTAATCAACAACTTGTTTAACAATTTGAATATTTTCTTCGAAAGGAAAGTGGGATGCATCTATCATTGCGGAACGCACTCCTGAGACCACCTTTTGGAAAATATCAGGAATATCTTCATGATGGTCTAGGTGTAATGCGACAGGAATATGATAGCGTTCAGCCGCTTGCTGGCAGATAGCAATAAGATAATCACTCCCCGCATAGGCAAAGGTACTTGGTGTTCCTGCGAGGATCACTGGAGACCCCATTTCTGCGGCAGTTTCCATCACAACTTGAATAGTCTCGAGATTGTGGATGTTGAATGCAGGCACAGCATAGCCACCTTGTTGGGCTTTATTTAACATACTACGGGTCGATACGAGAAACATAGTTGCCTCTTCTTTCATTTAATTTCGATTTATAATGATCGAAAGATAAAGAAAGGTAAAAGATCTAAATCACATTTTATTTGTTTCACACCGAAAGGTAATGAAAGAAAACTAAAAAAAATGACTCATTTTAGAACTATAAGTTGTCACACCTTTACGTAATAGGTTGTTTTTAGGACGTTTTGATTGACCTATAATTGTTTCAATTACCTTTTGAGTGAGAGGTTGTTTATCTAAGCGGCGACTTAAAGGAGACTGCTGTTGAGTATACTCCTGCCGAAATATCACCGTAACTTCCTGCGTATCTTTAACTCCTATTACCGAAGCATGAATCGATGGAATTTCGAAACGAAAATCGGCCTTTTCGATTGGAAGTTCGCTGGTAGGAGTTTGCCAAAGCTGAAGCCGTTCACCACAATATAAAGCGATGACCACAGACCGTAATGACCAGAAACTGCTTGCAGGTCCGCTGTAATTATCGACAAGACGAGAGTCTTGCGCGAATAAGCCTTGCGTTGGTGCTCCCGCTTTTAATGCACCATTACTAATAAAGTAGCGAAGTGTGCTTTCTAAGGCATGTTTGGCTTGACCGATACTGACGGAATCACAACCTAAATCAACACCTGCGATTAATGGAGTTGACACCGCTAAACGGTAACATGCACTGCGCCCAAAAAATGGAATACCTTTGGTTGTAATAAATGGTAGATAGCTGCGATTAAACTGGTTAAGGGATTGCTTTATAAATTCATGATCGAAGCCTGGAATAATTTGGTTTAGCCAGTAAAGCCCATAGTAAAAACCCCAAGCATTGTAATAATCAAAATTCCCTTTTGCACCATCACGGAACCAACCGTCGCCAGCATAAAATTGTTTAATTCTGTTATAACGCCAATGGGTAATATGGTCAGTTCCCGTCAATGCTTTGATAACAAATTGGACGGTGAGTGGGAATAAATGCCAGTTATTATCAACGATTTCGCAGTGATTAACTTGTTCGAACCACGTGATAATTTGGTGTTGTAAGCTAATATCAAGCTGATCCCATACCCATTTACGACTGAGCCAAAGGGTGAGAGCTAAGTCTGCAGATTCACATATTTTTTGGTCGTAGTTTTCAAGCTTCCCCCAATAGCCTTTATGGGAAGGGTTTGTCCCATTCACAAATGCGCTTTTAATCATCTCTGCAATATTAAATGGTTGTTGGTTTAGCCCTTTGATTATCGGTTGCTGATGATGAACTAACCATGCTGCAAGCAGGGGTAATACTCGGCTAACACCTTCCATAGCATCTGTCTTGACGGTTTGTTGTCCGGGGCTTCCGGGGTAATAAGCATAGGTATAATCCCAAACTTGATAATGATGAAAAGCCTCCGTGACATAGCGAGTGAGTGTTTCGCAAAGAAATAATAATGGCTTTTGATTATCGCGAAAGGTATCGGCAATAAGTTGGTCATGGTGGTGGTAAGCCCGTTTTCGGATACATCTTCTAATAATATTTTCTTTAAACAGTCGTTGATAGATGGCTATATTAGGGTGTTCATAGGGGAGTTTTGGACGTTCAGTAGGAATAATAGGTGTAGTCATATTTATTCTCGATTGTTAGAAAAAGCGAGCTTCCATGCTCACTTAATTGGCCAAAGATCCGATTCTATCGTGCAGAATCAACAAGTATTTGGTAACGGTCTTGTCCCCATACAACAGGTTTTGGTTTGTCTTTAACCCAATGATAATAAGCAGATTTTAGCTGTTTAACTTTTTCTGGATACTGACGTGCTAAATCAATTGATTCAGCAGGGTCTTGTTTATCATTGAATAGCTTAGGTTGGTTTGAGCCATCGTCATAAAAATACAGAGCCCATTCGCCATCACGGATCGCCCATGAGCCTTTTGATAGTTTTTCTAGGTTAGGGTTATTAGGGATTTCTTTACGTTGGTATGTTATCCATTCATGGTAACCGTGCCAGAATGCCTGATTTTCTTCGCTGTAGTGTTTAGTCCCTGGGCCTGTCCAATAAAGGTATTGATGTGGAGATTTATCGTCTTTGCCTGTTAGTACGGGCATAATATCTTTCCCTTCTACTTTCAGGGTATCTGGGATAGTTATTCCTGCACTTTTCAGCGCCGTCGGCAGGATATCGATAGCTGAAACCATGATGTCACTCTGTTTACCTGCTGGGATATGGCCCGGCCAATAAGCAACAAAAGGGACACGCACTCCGCCATTAAACATTTGGCCTTTGAAGCCTTTATCCATTGCGTTCATTGGCATTGGGGATTCATGAACAGCCCCGTTATCTGAAATAAAGAAAATTAACGTATTTTGTAATTCTCCATTTTCTTTCAACGTGGCAATTATTTTTCCGATCCCTTCATCTGCGGCATTCAGAGCGGCAAAATACTTATCAGCTTCAACATTACCTGTATTAAATTTATCCATATATTTGGCAGGTGAAGCCTCCTCAAGTGGGATATGAGGCACGCTATACGACAAATTAATAAAGAAAGGCTTATCTTTATGACTGTCTATGAATTTGACAGTTTCATCCGTCAATAAATGAGTCAGGTAGCCAGAAGCAGGGACATTTTCCCCATTACGCCAAATCGCTGGTGAATTCCACAACGCTGCGCCAGAGGCATAATAACTGTAGGCATAATCAAAACCCCTTTCATGGGGGGCAAACCCAGGTTCTGGTGTTGATATCATGTTGTCATGATAATCACGAGTTTGTTTATCTTCAGCTATCTTGGGCTTTTTGATCACTTTCGCATTATGCCACTTCCCAATGCTGGCAGTTGCATAACCATCGGCTTGGAATAAAGCGGGTAATAATTTTATGTCCTCTGGAATGCCTAACATAGCATCATCATTACTATAGGTACCGAAGCTTGCAGGGGAGCGACCAGTAAAAATCCCTGCTCTAGACGGCCCACAAACTGGGTGAGCAACAAAGGCGTTAGTCATTTTAATTCCGCCGGCTGCCATTTCAGTGACATTTGGCATCGCAATTTTCGCGGCTTCGACCATTTTATTTATGTCGCCATCATAACGTTGGGCGGTAGGGCGTTTTGCTAGCTCGTTAACATCAAGATTGTCTAACACAAAATCAAGCTGACCAGTCCCTAAATCATCCATAACAATAAGTAAAACATTGGGTTTTTCAGGGGTCCCTCCAGCAGTTGCAGCTAAGGGAAAGCTTAAGCAACTAGTGGCTATAAGGCCAGCAAGTAGGCTTTTTTTTACAGTAGGTAAGATCACAAAAGTCTCTCCAGAAAGGTTAATTTATTGAAAATAAGCTTTTTTTAAGGCAGGGAGTGCATCGCTAGCCAATCCCCCGCGGGAAATAGCTTGCTGCATTAACTGCATGCCTAGTGCGGTATGATGAAATATTTTTTTATAAGAACGGCACAAGTAATTGTGGCGATATTTTTCTCCATCAATTGCCACAATTCGGTGTTTAGGGCAGCCACCGTAGCATAAGCTTTGGACTTCACAACGTTGGCAAATACTGGTGAGTTTGTCGTATTTATTTTGACCAAAGCGTGTCTGTTGCTTAGAAGAAACTAAACGAGCTAAGGTGTTTTCTTGGACGCTACCTAAGCGGTTTGCAGGGTAAACGTAGTGGTCACAGGAGTAAACATCACCATTAGATTCAATGATTAATGCTTGTCCACAGGTTTTGGATTGAATACAAGTGGACGCAGGATAACCCATCCATGTACCAAGTAAGCTATCGAACAAACGGATGTATACTTTTCCTACATCACCTTGGCGTATCCATTCGTCGAAAATATCAGCCATAAATTGTCCGTATCCTTCACTTGAAACTGAGAAAGACGCCATAACAGCATTCGGACCGGGCGCATAGTGCCCCCCTTGCATATGTGGAAAACGTCGGTCTACTTCAACAATTGGAATAAATTGAAAGAATGTCGAGCCGATATCTTTTAGTGCTTGATACGTTTCTTTTCCTTTACGCCAATTCTGATCGTTCACGACGGTAAGTGTATTAAATTGAACACCATATTCGTTGAGTAACTGAATTGATTTTTTAACGCGTTCGAAGGTTGGGTTACCATTGACTGAAATACGATATTTATCATGCACCGCTTCAAGTCCATCAATAGAAACCCCGAGTAAAAACTGGTGATCGGCAAAAAATTGTGCCCATTGACGGTTTATTGCAATTGCATTGGTTTGGACACTATTTGTGATCGTTTTTCCTTGTGCGTATTGTTTTTGATACTTCACAACACGCTCAAAAAACGCTAACCCAGCGAGTGTTGGTTCTCCGCCTTGCCATGAAAAATCAATTTGGTCACTCGCGTTAGACTGAATATAGTCTTTAATGTAACGACGTAATACATTGTCAGGCATCACGTCATGATGGTTATCTGCTACTTCTTCGTTAAATACATTCTCTTTTTCGAGATAAAAACAGTATTCACACTTGATATTACAGCGATAGCTAGTGGGTTTCGCCATCATATGAAAGTTAGTTGGTTGGTTAGAAGCCATTTTTTTATCCGAAAGAAGTCAGGTTATTTTTATAGCATTACGCAATTTTCGTAAAATCAAAAGAGATTGAAATCACAAAAATGGAAAATGAAAGATTTTGAAAGGTGGGGGAGGGGAATAAATGGGGGATTCACGATAAAGTATTTTGTCGTTAAAATTCCAAAATATACTTTTTAATTAAACGGAACCCGACATCTTTCGAATAGAAAAATTTTTTTCAGCACGTTTTGCTAATTTTAGAGTCATTTCATTACTAAAATTTCACGAATCTGGGCTTAGAGGCGACAGTCTGACGATTAGATTAATTAAAATACACTGATTAACACTTTATATATTGGATAGTTTCTCATTCGAAGCTATGATATTTCAATTATGAAAATATCCGTAAGCAAATAGTGAACAAATCGAAACTTTGTGAAAGAGATCAAAAGTTTTGTTTTTTTACGTTGTCGGTAATTTTTGGCGTAGTAAACTAATTTCGAAATCAAATGAAAGTCTTTTGTTTGGTTTCGTAAGGAGACGAAAGTGAAAGCGGCAGTTGAGCGGCGTATGGAAATACTCGACATGGTTAACCAACATGGTAAAGCCAGAGTTGAGGATCTAGCCGAAATTTTTAAAGTTTCAAGTGTCACCATTCGCAGCGATTTAAGTTTTCTTGAAAAAAATGGTTATGTTATTCGCTCTCATGGCGCTGCAATACCGAATACAGGGTTTATTGCAGAACTGAGTATCCACGAAAAACGTGGACAAAATGCGGGAACAAAAACGTTAATAGGGAAAGCTGCCGCCACGCTAATTAAGGATGGGGATACCGTTATTTTAGACTCGGGGACAACTACGCGTGAAATCGCGACACATTTAAAATCGCGTGAAAACGTAGTGGTCATGACTAACGGTTTAGATGTTGCAATGGAGTTGGCGAATACCGCAGGCGTTGATGTATTAATGACAGGCGGTGCATTGCGAAAGAATGCTTTATCGTTTTCTGGCTCTCAAGCAGAAAGCAGCCTAAGAAATTACCGATTTGATAAGGTTTTTCTTGGGGTTGACGGATTCGATTTACGTGTTGGTATCACGACACACAATGAACAAGAGGCGAGCCTCAACCGTTTAATGTGTGATATCTCAGAGACTATTATTGCAGTTGCTGATTCTACGAAATTCGGTAAACGCAGCTGTCATATGATCCGTGAGTTTGGTGATATTGATATTTTGGTAACAGACTCTGGTATTCCTGATGAATATGTCCAAGAGTTAAAGGACCATAAAATCGAAGTCATTATCGTCGATAAAGATTTATAGCTGACTAACTCCATTAACAGCACTGCCGGTGTTGATTGTGGAGTTAGTATTAATGCATCCTTTAGAAAAAATTGTTCAGCAAAATAAGTTAGGTCAACAGAACGGTATTTATTCTGTTTGTTCTGCTCATCCTTTTGTTATTGAAGCATCATTGCAGCAAGCGTTGGACAATAATTCCTTTCTTCTTATTGAAGCCACTTCTAATCAGGTTGATCAATTCGGTGGTTATACCGGTATGACACCTGCTGATTTTTATCATTATGTTACTGAAAAAGCAGAGAAAGTTGGCTTTCCTCTCAATCAGCTAATTCTTGGTGGTGACCATTTAGGCCCTAACCGTTGGCAAGACCTCCCTGCTGCAGATGCCATGGATAATGCCGATGTTTTAATCGCAGCTTATGTTGCCGCTGGATTTAAAAAAATTCATTTAGATTGCAGCATGTCTTGCGCTGATGACCCTGTTCCTTTAACCGATGAAATTGTTGCTGAGCGGGCGGCTCGCCTTGCGGTTATCGCAGAAAAAACAGCTAAACAACAATTCGGTCGTAGCGATATTGTGTATGTCATTGGTACTGAAGTTCCTGTTCCCGGCGGAGCCACAGAAGCTCTAGAGGGTGTGGAGGTCACTTCTCCTGATGCCGCTCGCAAAACCTTAGAGTGTCATGCGAAAGCATTCGAAAAAGCAGGTGTGGGGGATTGTTGGCAACGGGTTATCGGATTGGTCGTTCAACCTGGAGTGGAATTTGATCATACCGGTGTGATTGATTATCAACCCGAAAAAGCACAGGCATTGAGTAAAGTAGTTGATGATTATTCACATCTGGTTTTCGAAGCTCACTCAACTGATTACCAAACAGAAGATGCTTATAAACAATTGGTTCGTGACCATTTTGCTATTTTGAAAGTAGGCCCCGCATTGACGTTTGCAATGCGCGAAGCGCTGTATTCATTGTGCGAAATTGAGAATGAAATGTTTCCTGCCAAGCAATGTTCTCATTTAAAAGAAAAAATGGAGCGCTTGATGTGTAGCGAGCCGCATTTCTGGCAGAAGTATTATCATGGCGATATTCACCAACAAGCATTTGCTCGGGTATATAGCTTCAGCGACCGCATTCGTTACTATTGGCCGGATAAAGAAATTAGCGATGCAATAGATAAGCTAATGAATAATTTATCTGCTAAACCAATCCCATTACCTTTACTTAGCCAATATCTGCCACATCAATTTAAACAATTGAGAGAAGGTCTGATTGATGGCTCACCTAAGTCGTTTGTTTTCGCAAAAATTCGCGATGTGTTATCGGTGTACGCCGATGCGTGTAAATTCAGTCACTGAGGTTTGACATGGAATATTTAAGTTATCAACCGGCTGAACTAGAACAACTTAATGCGTTCTGGACAGCAAAAGAAATTGAGCAGCAACCTGAATGTTGGCAAAAAACGGCGTTATCAGTGAAAGCATTACGTACTGAAATTGATGCGTTTTTAGCTAAAGTTTTATCAGCACCAGATGCTCGTATTATTATGACTGGAGCAGGCACTTCTGCATTTGCCGGACGTGCACTGGCCCCTATATTAACTGGGCATCTTAAGCGTCGTGTTGATGCAATAGCAACAACAGATTTGGTTTCTGACCCGAAAGAGTATTTAGCTGAAGATGTGCCGACCTTGTTAGTTTCTTTTGCTCGCTCTGGAAATAGTCCTGAAAGTGTTGCAGCTCTTGATGTCGCTGAAAAGTGTTTATCTCAATGTTACCACTTAGTGCTGACTTGCAATTCACAGGGGCAATTATTCCAATATTGCCAAAATAACCCTAATGCATTGGCACTTTTGATGCCAGAAGAGTCGAATGACCGCTCTTTAGCCATGACATCAAGTTTTTCATCTATGATGATGGCCGCACTATCCATTTTCTTAGATGATACTTTCTTTAATAAACAAATCTTACCATTTTTCACTCAATATCATGAGAATTATCAGCAGTTTAACCGAATAATTCGTGAGAGCTATGCAGGTAAATTCAAACGTGTGATTTATTTAGGTAGTGGGGGGCTTCAGGGGCTTGCACAGGAAGCGGCTTTGAAAATGTTAGAGCTTACCGCAGGTAAAGTGGTGGCTAGTTTTGATACCCCATTAGGATTTCGTCATGGCCCTAAATCAATCGTTAACAAAGACACGCTAGTCGTTTTATTTCTTTCGAATGACCCGTATACCAGACAGTATGAAACTGACTTATTACGAGAGGTAATTCACGATAATGCATCATCCAAGGTGATCGGGATCACTGCGTCCTCTGAAGATATTTTTTTGAAAGATAATTTCATTTATATTTCAAAACTGGAGCATTGTTCTGACGCAGCGTTACTATTTCCTTATCTAATGTTAGCGCAAGCATTTGCTTTTCATAGCTCTATTGCACTGGGGAATACACCGGATAACCCTTCTCCAACAGGAGAAATTAACCGGGTTGTTCAAGGTGTTACTATTTACCCGTTCTCATATCAAAAAGATGGCGAATCGCTATCTTGAGATAAACACAACAAATAATAAGAGAGCAAGTTATGCACACACCAAATATTGTCTGGACCCGAATCGATGAACGTTTATTACATGGGCAAATTCGTATTACATGGGGTAAACACACGGAAGCAAATTTAATTCTTGTTGCGAATGATGACGCTGCTGATGGACCCAATTCTGCTTTTATGCAAGCTGGCATGAAAGCATCAGCAGGTGGAGAATATGCGGTCCGCTTTTTCTCTATTCAAAAAACCATTGATGTGATTAGTAAAGCATCTCCTCGCCAGAAAATTTTTGTACTTTGCAATAACCCAACTGACGTTGCTCGTTTAGTTGAAGGTGGTGTTCCTATAACGCACTGTAATGTTGGCAATATGCATTTCCATGAAGGGAAAAGACAGATTGCGAAGACGGTGTCTGTTGATGAACGTGATTTGGAGGCATTTCGCCGTTTGGTGGATAAAGGCGTCACCTGTACCGTGCAAAATACACCTGACCAATCTCCAGTGGATGTGTTAGCGCTTGCAACGGCTTAAGGCTGCTTGAGGCATAACTTAAAACAACTGTGTTTAAGGAATTATTATGATTTATGAAGCTTCTCTTGTGGCTTTATGGGCCTTCTTTTGCGGTATAGATAAGTATGATGTTGCGCTAAACATTCACCGGCCACTCATTACAGGCCCTGTTGTTGGGTTGATTATGGGTGATATGCAAGTCGGTTTGATTGCAGGCGCTACGCTGGAACTTGCATGGTTAGGGTTAGTTCCTAATGCAGGGGCTCAGCCACCAGATGTCACATTAGGGACTATAGCGGCCGTTGCTTTTGCCATCATGACTAATCAATCACCTGCAGTTGCGATGGGGATTGGGATGCCTATCGCAGTGCTAATGCAAATGATCATTATCGGTTTCTTCGCCATGACTGCATTTACTATGGGTAAAGCAGACCGTTATGCAGAAAAAGCCGATGCATCGGGTATTTCTCGACTGTTGATAGCCACTATTACTGTTCGTTCATTACTGTATTCCATTGTTGCATTCGTCACGGTTTATTTTGGTGAACATGCTGCGGAATGGATAGATCAAAACACGCCAAAAGTATTGCTAGAAGGTTTAGGTATTGGCGCGAAAATGGTACCAGCAATTGGCTTTGCTATGTTGTTAAAAATCATGTGGTCAAAAGAAGTGGGGGGCGTGTTCTTCGTTGGATTTGTTATGACAACTTACTTGAAGCTTCCCATCATGGCGGTAGCAATACTTGGCGCATCCGCAGCAGCACTGTATTACTTCTTCAGCGGTAACAGTAACAACAATAACTCACAGAAAAATGAGGATTTTGAAGATGGTATCTGATAACAAAGCAATCGAACAAACGAAAAACCTCCCTGTTGAGTCCTATGTTGATGGTGTTGATGAGTATCAGGATACAACGGTTCGTAAGGTAATAACGAAAGGCGATCTTTGGAAATGTGCGTTTCGTGGTTTATTTATGGAAGGTAATTTTAACTTCGAACGCATGCAAGGTGGTGGATTTGCTTTTTCAATTATCCCTGCTTTGCGCAAAATCCATGGAAACAACAAGCGGGACTATGCGACATCACTAAAAAACCATCTGCAATTTTTCAATGCGAGTCCAAAGTTGTTTACGTTTTTGCTCGGCACAGCGGTTGCTATGGAGGAAAACAAAGAGAAGCCTTCAACGGTCAACGTGATGAAAGTTGCAGGTATGGGGCCTACAGGTGGGATTGGTGATGCTATCGACCACATGACATTAATGCCATTGACGTTAGCATTAGGCGCTTCTATTGCAATGGAAGGGTCTATTGCAGGGCCGTTTGTCTTTTTCTTTCTCTATCAAATAATCCACTTCTTTGTGTATTTCGGTTTGATGTTTATGGGCTATCGCGCAGGTACAGCTGCGATGGTCAATATGAGTGATGCGACTGAAAAATTAGCGAAAGCCGCCAACATTATGGGGATTTTTGTTATCGGTGCGTTATCCGCTACTTTCATAAAGGTGCAAACAACGGCCTCGATTGAATTAGGTGGCAAGGTTGTTGAGCTGCAAAGTGCATTATTCGACAAAATTATGCCGAATTTACTACCGCTAGGCTTGGTTTTCCTGATGTTCAAAATGGTCAAGGGCACAGGCTTTTGGGCTAAACCTCCTGTACTTATTTTTTCAATGTTGGCATTCGGTGTGATTGGTCACGTATTGGGTGTTCTGTAAGTAAGTTAGATATTTGCGGGCAAATGGGTTTGCCCGCTTAGGAGTATACGAATGATTGGTTTGATTATTTCGGGTCACCTCAATTTTGCAAGTGGTATGGCATCGGCAGTAAAAGCTATCGCAGGTGAACAGGAGAATATGGTGTTTATTGATTTCATTGAATCAATATCGCCCGATGAATTAGAGCAGCAAATGCGTGCCGCTATTCAATCGATGTCTTGTGAGCAAGTTGTTTTCCTCACCGACCTTCCGGGTGGCACTCCATGTAATCGTGCCATGGCAATTATGATGGAAAACCCCTCTGTTGAAGTCTTAGCTGGCGTCAACCTTCCTATGATAGTTAATGCTGCATTTGAACGTGAAGATACCACCGCCAGTGAGTTACTGTCGGTTCTGAGAGAGATTGGTATGACAAGTATCCAAGACCTCCGTGAGCAGCTTGCTATGTCGTCTGAACCTGAAAATGAAGAAGATGGTTTATGAACCAGCAATATGCAATTTTAGCGGATAGGACGTTCACTCCAGAGGGCATCCGTTACCAGCAGTATGTGGTGATAAATGATGGCATTGTACAGGAAGTTACGAATATCGCGCCTGAAAACTGCCCGATTATCCATCTTAAAGACCGCAGTTTGCTACCCGGATTCGTCGATATTCATATTCATGGACGAGCCGGCTGTGATGTGATGGATGCAAGTCAATCTGCTTTGCAAACTATCTCAGATGAATTAGTCCAAACGGGAGTTGTGGCGTGGGTCGGCACGACGGTCACAGCCCCAATGGATGATATCCAGCAAGCGTTAACCAGCATCCGAGACTTTACCTCCAAACCACAAACATCCGGTGCACAACTGCTAGGAAGCTTCCTTGAAGGCCCTTATTTCACAGAAAGGCATCGTGGGTCGCATCCAGTGAAATACCTTAAAGCGCCTACAGTTGCTGAGCTTGATGAGCTTTATCGATGTGCAGAAGGTTCTTTACTGCGTGTTGCTATAGCCCCTGAAGCCGAAGGCGCCACTTCAGCTATTGATTGGCTTGTTGAACATAAAATTAAAACCAGTGTTGCACATACTGCGGCGGATTATGAGCAGACTAGCCAAGCTTTTGCGCGTGGCGCAGATTGTGGCGTGCATCTTTATAACGGGATGACGGGGTTACATCACCGTGAACCTGGCTGCTGTGGTGCCGTGTTATATCACAATGTACTCGCTGAATTGATAGCCGATGGTATTCATGTCCACCCTGTCATGATGGAACTGGCTTATCGCCTAAAAGGTTACCAACAGATTGCATTGATTACTGATTGCATGCGGGCAGGGGGGCTTCCTGATGGTGACTACGCCCTTGGCGCACAAATGGTCAAAGTCACGAATGGCCAAGCTCGAACTGTCGATGGTTCTTTAGCGGGGAGTACATGTAGCTTGGATAGTGCATTGCGCAATATGGTGCGCTTAGCTCACATACCTGAATGGGAAGCCGTTCAGATGGCAACCGCAATACCGGCTGAATATCTCGGTATTAGCGAGCAATTTGGTTATATCCGTAAAGGTGCTCAAGCCAATTTTGCTGTTGTTGATAACAATTTTTATTTAACAGACACATTCATCAGAGGTGAACACGTTCACTCTGTATTCGGGAAAGCCGATCACTAAGATGGTTAACCCATCAGTAAATTTATGAGGTATTTATAATGGAAATTCGTCAACCAATTCACAGTGAGCATGCTAAAACGCTCGATACCGAAGGGTTACGTCAACAGTTTCTGATTGAGGATCTGTTCCGTGAAGGGGAAATGAATCTCACTTATAGCCATATCGACCGTATTATTGTCGGTGGTATTGTTCCAACAAGTGCGCCATTAGCGTTAATGGCGGGGAAAGCCTTAGGTGTTGATTTTTTTCTAGAAAGGCGTGAATTAGGCGCAATCAATATTGGTGGGGCAGGTAAAGTTATTATCGATGGCGATGTGTTTGAGATAGCCCCGCGTGAAGCCATTTATATTGGTATGGGGACTCGAACAGTTGAATTTATGAGTATTGATGCGAAAGAACCTGCTCGTTTTTATATCAATTGTGCACCGGCTCACCATGCTTATCCAAGCCGTAAAATTACGATTGACCAAGCATCGCCTGAGAAACTGGGTAATGCTGAAAACTGCAATGTCCGTACTATTTATAAATTTTTGCACCCGTCAATCCTACCAACATGTCAGTTATCAATGGGGATGACGGTATTAGAGCCGGGAAGTTTGTGGAATACCATGCCATGTCATACCCATGAGCGCCGTATGGAAGTTTATCTGTATTTCGATATGAAAGAAGATAATGTGGTTTTCCACTATATGGGTGAACCAACAGAAACTCGCCATATTGTGGTCCGCAACGAACAAGCGGTGATTAGCCCTAGCTGGTCGATTCACTCCGGTGTAGGTACCGCGGCTTATACCTTTATCTGGGGCATGGTTGGGGAAAATCAAGTTTTCCATGATATGGACCATGTCGCAATGAAAGATCTGAAATAGTTACTCCTTTCACTCTTTTTTTTTTCTTATACAGTAAAACGATGTGGGATATTCCCACATCGTTAGAGGAACTCATCATGAATTTATTTGATTTAACTGGGAAAGTTGCCATCGTTACGGGGTGTAACACTGGGTTAGGGCAAGGTATGGCTATTGGTTTGGCACAAGCAGGAGCTGATATTGTTGGGGTTGGTGTACAAGATGCACCTGAAACACGACAGCAGATAGAAGCATTAGGGCGCAAATTTCATTACATTACCATGAACTTAATGGAACAATCAGGCTTACAAGATTTAGTTGACGAAGCAGTATCGGCAATGGGTCATATTGATATATTAGTTAATAATGCGGGAATTATTCGCCGTGAAGACTTATTAGAGTTTAGTGAAAAAGATTGGGATGATGTGATCAACATTAACCAAAAAACATTATTCTTCCTATCACAACGCGTTGCCCGTCAGTTTGTAAAACAAGGCAATGGTGGCAAAATCATTAATATTGCGTCAATGCTATCTTTCCAAGGTGGTATTCGGGTGCCATCTTATACGGCCAGTAAGTCCGCGGTAATGGGGCTGACTCGCGCACTGGCAACAGAGTTATCTCAATATAATATTAATGTTAATGCCATTGCACCTGGTTATATGGCAACAGATAATACGGCGGCACTGCGCGCTGATGCGGCTCGTAATGCAGCAATCGTGGAGCGCATACCTGCCGGCCGTTGGGGAACTCCAGATGATCTCGCAGGGCCTGCCATTTTCTTAGCTTCAAAAGCCAGTGACTATATTAATGGTTATACCATTGCGGTAGATGGTGGATGGTTGGCCCGTTAATCCATCAGGAGAATAAGAATGGAACAATCATTATTACCTCAATCGCTACAACGAAATACTGTTTTGCAGGATATGAAACGAGTATACCGTTTTCAGTCTGCGAATCAGGTACGTAGTGTGATCCGCCGTAGTGGAAAAACCCGTTTTATTAAAGATACGGATTGGGAGCGTGGCGTTCTGTGGTCTTGTGTTGCTGCGGCATGGCAAGCGACACAAGATAAGGAATACCTTGATGGTGTGATGAATTACACACTTCATACTGGGTTTCGCCCAGGCCCTAATGCACGCTTTGCGGATGACCATGTTTGTACGCAAGCTTATTTAGTGGCGAGTAGCCAATTTTTACAACCGGAAGTTCTTGAGCCAACGATTAAAGCGTTTGATTTGATGTTAGCAGAGCCCAAAGCGGGTCGCGAAGATTGGTGGTGGTGTGATGCCTTATTTATGGCGCCCCCAGCATTTGCCGCGCTTTCGGCAAAAATAAAAGATGTACGTTATTTAAACTACATGAATCAAGCTTATTGGGATGCAATTGAGCATTTACGCGATATTGAGACTGGGCTTGTTTATCGTGATTATCGTTATATCCCAGATGGCCAAGGTAGTGAGCTACGTGAGGCGAATGGCGAAAAAGTGTTTTGGAGCAGAGGGATCGGTTGGGTTATCGCATCAATTCCTCGGATTTTACCACACTTACCGAGTGACCATCCCGATCGTCAACGTTATATTGATTTGTTTACAGAATTATTGGCTGCAATCATTCCTTATCAGCAAGAAGATGGTTTTTGGCGTACGAGTTTGCTTGACCCACAAAGTTTCCCGGCACCTGAAAGTAGTGCGGCAGCGTTATTTTGTTATGGAATAGCATGGGGAATTAATCATAATATTTTAGATGAAAAGACTTTTTACCCAGTATTAGAAAAGGCTTGGGTCGCATTACGCGACTGTATTCACCCTAATGGTATGTTAGGTTATGTACAATTACCTGCATTTAACCCGAGAGATGTTAATTTTGAACATAATATGGATTATGGTGCGGGAGCTTATTTATTAGCGGGTAGTGAAGTTATCAATTTATTTTGTTAGGTTATAAATTCATTTAGCATTGCTCATTGTTATTACTTTTTAATACTATATTTGTTATTTCACCGGTTATGTTTTTAGTAATAAAACATAACCGGTTTTTTTTATTGTTATTACTGTAGAATGTAGGGTGCTCAATGTTTTTTTAAATAAAAAGACCTATTCAATATTTCAGAAATAGGTCTTAATGTTTTTAGATTAATAATAACCGCTGCTTAATTACCAAGTATATTGAATACCAACGCGGAAACGGGTTTGACGGTCGCTTGAGAAACGATTTTCTTTCACGTTACCTACTTCAACAAATGGTCGCCATAATGCACCATCATCAGCTTTAATATCATAACGTAGGCGCACGTTATGTTGATAATCAAATTTCTTATTGTTATACATAGGTTGTGCGTTATCAGCCATTTCCCACATTAAGTCTAATTGATATTGTAAGTCTAAATTATTCCATTTATAACCAATCCAGCTATCAAATTCTTGAACTTTAGAGTGGTAGTTGCTGCCGTTTTCACCAACTTGCCCATAATCCCAAACCTTCCATTTATAACGACCTTGTAAGCGAATACCGTTATCAAACGTATAGTTTAAGCGGACGTAAGGAACATAAACTAGACCGAGCTTATCAAAATCAAGAGATGCACCAACAAGGCCAACGAGGTTTGGATTGAGTTTTTTATAATAAAATGCAGAAAACTCAGAACCATCAATTTTCATTGCATCATATGCGCCATCTTTATTTCCATAGCGAGCATCTAACTCAAAGCCAATATTTTTCCCAGTATCCAAAAAGGCTTTAATACGGTCGCCACTTTTCCCAGAAGCATCTAAATATTGATGACGGTATTCAATTGTCGTTTTATAGTTATTAGCGAGTGCATATTGTGAAGAAACTGCAAATAATACGGCACTAGTGATAAATAGTTTTTTCATTATCTTTATTCCAAGCTGTATGCTTTAAGCATGATGGTAGTAGTTCCCTGTTTTATTAGAGAATTTATTGTTTTATTTTTTATGAAATTGCCACCTAAGGAGAGGTGGCAAATTAATATTAATTATTTAGTTTCACATTCTGTGACTTTTTTGTTTAATTTATTTGTTGTTGCTGTAATAAATTCACTTGGTCTCCAAGAATCACCTGTCTTTTCTAACCAAGGAACTAGCTCTTCTTTAATTAATTTATCGATAAGCGGTTTATTCTCATCAGCGACATTTTTCATTTGATAAGGGTCATTTACGTTATCGTAAAGCGTATATTTCAGAGGCTGGCCATCTTGGCGATCAATAACTAATGTATGGGTTTTAGTTCTTACCCCCCGTTTACCAAATGAAGGTTCGCCATAAGGAATAAACAGGTATAGCTGTGAATTAGCGGTATCGCCTTCACCTGTTGCTATACGCTCCGCTAAATTACTCCCTTCAACTGAGCCGGGGATCCAGTGTTCTAACCCTAGTAGCCCTAATATTGTTGGGTATATATCTGGCGCAGACATCAATGCATCATCTTGTCCTACTTTGATTTTTCCGGGTAAACGGAACATCATTGGTACGCGCATAGACTCTTCATAAGGGTTGTTCTTAGTTGCCTGCCCATTAGCCCCAAGACAACTACCATGGTCAGAGAAAAAGACGACTAACGTATTGTCTGCAAGACCTTGTTTTTCTAGTTCGTCAACGATGCGACCAAATTGGTCGTCAACGCCGTTTACCATCGCTAAATACTCTTTAAAGTATTGGGGGCCATAGCCTTCTTGATATTCAGTATCCCATTTTACATTTGGTCTGGTATTAAGTTCTTGTGAGGTTTTTCCTTTGTAAACGTCTAAATATTTTTGTGGCACTTGGTCATAAGGGGAGTGAGGAGGGTTCATGGAAACCACTAAAGCAAATGGCTTCGATGTATCTCGGTATTTACCCTCTTCATTGCGTAGAAATTTGATAGCCATATCAGCTTCATGTTCAGGCCCCCACTGGTCGACATAAATTGGCTTCTCACGTGGTGTATCATTCCCCCAATACATAGGCTTCATATGTAGGTCATAAGTGCCATAGGAGTACCAAAAATCAAAGCCATGGCGGCGATCAGGTGCTGCCCATTCATTCCAATAACGGCCTTCCATCGGGTTATTATAACTTTCAATAAAAGGGGCATAAGGTGCATCCAAATGCCATTTTCCAATATAGCCTGTACTATAATCGAGTGATTTCAATACATCGGACCAACATTTCGAATAAGGAGATAAATCAATACCGACCTTACCGCCATAGTCATGAGCATTACCTGTTATGCCGTTACGAACAGGATATTGACCCGTCATAAACATGCCGCGAAATGGTGAACATAATGGGTAGTTAGACGCCATTTGTGTCATTACTTTAGCTTGTTTGGCAAACTTATTTAGGTTAGGTGTAATCGAAGGATCTTCTCCCATAAATTGCAATGCATGTGCACGCATTTCATCTGGGAAAATGATCAATAAATTTGGAGCATTATCAGGACGGGCTGGCATGCCATTAGAAGGTTTCCCTGAGTTGGCTAAAATGGGACTAGAAACCGACATTGCTGCACCGCTGGCTGCTAATCCTTTGATAAAGCTTCTGCGCGAAACAGTCATTGCTTCTTCCTCTTTGTTTACGTTTTCTTTCGTTTTGTGTTTTTATATATTATTTATACTTTTGCATAATATCAAAAAGTAAGTGATCGAAAATGTCGAAATTGAAGTCATGATCACAAAAAATGACCAATCGAAAGCTACTGTGATTTGTTTCGAAAGAAAAACAAAATAGTGTAAGTGTGGTTATTTATATTCATCTATATGATTTAGAACTATTAATTGATATTTTGTGATAAGGGTTGCAAATTTTACATTTTTACTTTCATTTGGCATAAGGTGAGTTTTTTGTTTTTCATTTGCTTTCATTGGTTCTGGTGAGGGGAGTATGAAGTGTGTTTATTCAAGGTTATAGAGACTAAATAACGCCTAGGTGATCGAGAATAATAAGTAAAGATGGCTTTGGCTTACTGTCGAATCATGATGCGTTTTAGAATAAGAGAAATAATAGAGCGGTAAGGTATATCAGGTCTTTGATAAAAAGATTGATACTTGAGTTAAGGCGTTTAAATAAGTTAAGGATATCCGTTACATATTAATACGGGTATCCTTTTATGATAAATAACTAACCAATATTAAAATTGTGCATTTAATCCTAAGCGTAATGTGCGCCCAGGCGCTGGCATCATACTACGAGTCAATGGGTCGATATAATAACGGTCAGTTAAATTGGTAACTAAAAACTCAACATTGATGTTTTTATCTATTTGGTAGCGAGCGTAGGCATCGGCGGTTAATGTTGGAGTCCAGTGCATAGGGCTATTATTCGCCATTGAATAACTACCGGGGTAACGCTGCATCATTTTCTTTTCATCTTTATTTTGCACGCTGCTGGTGTAACGTAAACGAGTTCCTACTTCAAGGCTTTCATCCATAAAACGCATCCCAAGGTTCGAGTTAATCGCATATTTGGGCTGTAACTGCGTTCTCAAGAAGCCGCCGGGAAATCCAGCTGTTGTACATTGGGAAATATTATATTGATTACCAATGTCTACTTTTGCAGGCTCGGAGTCATCGCAAACTTCATTTTTCAAGCGGTAATCAATACCTATATCCATAAATACCCCGCCATTATCATAACGAGCGAGGGCTTCAATCCCTGCGGTTTTATGTTCTTTTACTTGAATAAAGTTAAGGCGACCATCACGGTCAAACGCATTTTCGATTACAGTGTGGTAGTAACCTATTTTTATATCTGCATGGCGTTCAGCGCCTAATAAGCTTTGAAGGTTACGAGAATAGCCAAATTCCATGGTTTTAGCTCGTTCTGGTTTAAAAACCATTTTTTCTTTGCGGGCTTCACTTGAGCCTGCAAAGCCGATACTGTTTTCAAAAATACTTGGTAAACGTATTGTTTCGATATAGCGTGCATAAACTCGGTCATTATCCGATAACCAGATATTTGCACCAAAAGCAGGGGCCCAGCCATGACTTTTTTGTTTGCCGGGAAACTGCCATTTTTCTTCCTCTGTGAGTTTTCGCTTAAGTTCGCTTGCTGGATGTTCATACGCTTTATTATAAACAAACACTTCCTTACCTGTGACGGGGTCAATTGCGCGTGCTTGTGGGTCGATAGTGCCATTGTGGAAAGGGTTCGTTTTTGTTGTGTAACGGCCATCTTTATCCGATTTCCAGTCAGTACGGAAACTGACGTCTAAAACGCCATTTTCGTTTGGTCGCTGAGGGTCTTTTCTCTCGGTGATATAAACATGGTAATCTACATCATCAAGCCCTAATACCTCAGTTAAAATTTGTTTATTACGATAAGAACCGCCAAAGGGTTGATAACCTTTAGCGACGGCTTTGTCATATTCTTCTTGTGTCAAAATTCGGTTGTAGTTGATCCTTCTAGCAAGGCGTTCATCAGGGTTTTGAAAACCATTGGTGCGTTTTCTCATTTGCTCTTTTAAGTAATCATCTTCTGTCCAACCATCAATATATTTTGCGCCTGCATCAAGCTCTAACCATGTTGTTGGCCTATAGTTAAAGTTAAAAGCAATGGTTGTCTCTTGCCGATGCCCTTTTCGGGGGAGAGCAATAAAGGGGCTAGCTGATTGGGAGGGGGGCACATCATTAGAGTCTAATTTTTCTTTAAGCATTGACCCGCGTAGCGTTAAGTCCAGATCTGGTGTAAGTGCCATTGTATTTCGCAAGTTGAAACCGATGCGGTCATTTTCAGAGTTTGTTGCGGCAGTATTAATTAAAGAACCGTCAATATTAGGGTCTTTACCGTTTCCATAGCCGTATTCAAACCCCCAATCACGTTCTTTAGGTTCACGAGGGTAACCCCCTGAGGTATTTGTATCACCAACAGAGTGTGTCATCCAGATATTGGCATTTAGATCAATCCATGGATTGTCATCAGGTTTCCATGCATATTCTGCATTATAGGCATTTACCGTAAAGTGGGCTAATGGCCATTGAGGAAGCACTTGTTTCCCTTCAATTTCTTTAAAGCCGATACGCGAAGGCATAATTTCACCATAGGTACTTTCGCTGCGCCTAAAACTTAAATGTAATGTTTGGTTTTCAGTGAGATACAAATTTGTTTTAACTAAATAAGATTCTAATTCATTAGATGTATTTGTGACCTCTTTCCCGGGACCATATATTTTGGCTGCGAAAGGGAGGTATGGGTCTGGGCCTAGCTGCTGTTGCACTGTTTGTTGTTCGTTGAGCTGAATTGCTTCTTGGTAGCGATGAGCGCCTTTTTTGCCAGCAAAATAGTTGCCTTGTCGGCGGTATGCATAGGCCGCCATAACATCAAATTTTTCTTGGCGGGTACCTACTGCTATTCTCCCACCGTTATCTTTAAAATTGAAAAATTGCGCATTACCGCGAGATTTTGGGGTGATATTAACGACGGGGTCTGAAAAAACATAGTTATTGTTTTTATAGATCTCAGGGTGATCTCGATAATCGCTACCATATCCAAAGTTTGGTACTCGTTCTCGTGTCGAATTACTACTGGTTTCTAGCTTTAAACTAAAGCCAAATTTCTCATCGGGGGCGACAACATCATCTATTCCTATAGTTCTAATTGCTATCCCACCACCAACGGATGTTTTGATATCGCTAACCAGTGAACCACTTTTTTCAATATCAATACTGCTAATGAGGTTAGGGTCTACATAATTACGGTTATTGGCGCCATTATAACCACGATAGACCGTTAAAGATTGTTCTGTGCCATCGACTGTGACGGGGACGCGCTCTTGACCTTGAATACCTCGGACATTAGGGTCTAATGCTCCACTATTACGCGCATCGCCACTGTATACACCAATTGCACTATTTAGTACGTCAGCGGTGCTGGTTCCTTTATAGCGTTCAACTAGATCTTTACCTAAATATATCTTAGAACCCTTGGCATCATATTGATCATCGTAGCCTTGTTGGTCTCGTTCCTTGATGGTTTTTGCGGAGTCCTGAACAGTAATAGTGCCAATATGTTCTTTCTTTTCCGCTTGAGTCGTTGCTGGGAAAAAGAGGGTGGTAATAATTGCAGTAGTAATAGGTTTTAATTTGTATTTGTACATTTTGTTTTTCTCTATGCCATAACACTTAAAAGCGGGTTTCTAACCCAACTGAAACCTCGTGCTGATGGTAGGAATAGATCCCATCTGCCGAGCTTTTATTATTTCGAAAGCGGTAACTGGTATAAGGCGTGAAGGTTAGTAGTGTGTAATTTGGAAAATTTAATCGCGCAAAATACATAGTTTCACGGTCATGACGCTTAACATTTAGCAAATAGTTGAAGGCACCAAATTGGCTTTCTCGATAAGTTGCTAATGCTAAGAAATGAATATCGGGTGTTAATACCGTATAAAAGCCAGCCCGTGCGCCAAGTTGGTCATAGTTGTCACTGCGAACTTCAGTGGTTACGCGAGTGGCATCAGCACCTAAAAATATGGAACTATTAGGTGTAATACCGTAAATCCCCGTCATATGAAGTGCTGTTCGCGAGCCATCAGCGCTGTCATAGGGTTTCTGATAATGAAGTTGTTGATAATCAGCTGAAGTTGTCAGGATCACTTGAGGGGTGAATTGATAATCTGCGTCTATTCGTCCCCCCATTCCTAAATATCGACGCTTTTCATTGACGGTTTTTAGTTCGAGTTGCGGGCCCAAAGATACGGTTGTATTTGCATTATTAAAGCGATATAAGGCAGCGAAAGATGAGGTGTTTTCACTATACTCAGCATAATGTGGATAGCGATCACCATAGGATGTTCCCTTGATTTGAAGGGAATGGTTTCCTGTTATTGGGATAATTTTACTGAGGCTAGCATCATAAGTAAGCCCTGAAGACGCGATTGGGTTGGCCATTTTCCATGTGCCGCCCGGCGTTTGCCAAACTTTATCTTTATTAGGGGCTTGATTAATATTACTGTTGTATTTATATCCAAAAGATAAACTTCCTGTCCAAGCCGTACGGTTTTCAATCGCGCCAATAAACTGTTGAATAGTTTGTTGAACCCCAGCAGGCAAAGCGAGGGTCTCATCGTTAATTAGGCTTTGGAATAACGCTAATGATTCTTTATTTTGGTTGTCTTCAAAATAGGCACGAGCCAATTCCAACTTGACTCGTAGAAATTGGGGGGATAACGCTAATATCTGTTGATAATACGCAATGGCCTGAGGGTAGTGATTTTGCGATTTTTCTATTTCGGCTTTAGCAAATAAAATCAATAACGGATCAGCGTCAGACAAAGCCTGATAGCGTTTTAATAAACGCTGTACATCCTGAAATTGCCGATGGTTAATGGCTAAATAAATTGCTTGCCCTAAATCTTGGGCATTGTTTCTCAGCGTGTAAGTTTTACCGCTAAGATTAATAGACATGTCATCAGGGAGTAACTGTTGGTCTTTGCCGGGAACAACGGCGCTTTTATCACGATAGTTTTGTTTGTCTTTCTGCCATAATAATTGTTCTCGGTCTGTATCCAGACTTGCTGAGAATGTAGGGAAAGAAAGTACTAATATAGTTGTGACGGAAAAAAGTAAAAAATATTGCATAGGTTGTTTTCGGCATTAAAGGTAGGCAGCCAACTGTCAATCATGCTTTGTTGACCACCTAAATTGATTTACACGTTACTGGGAGATATCTCCTCGGCTCCCACCAAAGGCCATATCTTTACTTTGGTCGTTAAATTTAGTCACACCCGCTATATGTTTCGCTTGGTCGCCAAAGAAGTGACCGCGAGCTTCACCGACAGCGCCATTTAGCGTTGCATCCCCTGCGAAGGTTGCGTTATTTTTAATTTTGGCATCGATATTTGTGCTACCGATATTCCCTGCTAATGATTTGCTACCAAAATTAGCCGTCAAAGTTCCCGTCGCTAGTGCACCGCCGTTGTATTGGCTAATCCCTTTCACTGAATATTCCGCAGTTCCTGCCGTTGGCATATTGCTAGTAACATCTTTACCTGAGTAATAAGCAGTATGTGTGGTGTCATTGACTTGGCCTGTTGATGACCATTCACCAAAGTAAATTTCAGCGTTGGCAACTTGTGCAAAATTGAATACGCCCATTTTGTTGTGTGTAGCTGGATTGCCAGGAGTATTAGGCATTGAAATCACATGGGCTTCATTTCCAGCTTGTTTTGGAGCCATTTTTGTTAAACCAGAAAAAGAAATAGTTTTGCCGCCATAGACAGCTTGAACTCCTATTCCAGGGTCACCAATTGCGCCACCATGGCCTCCAGCAGTACCTTCTGTGGCACCTACTTGTACGGAAGGGCCCGATGGATCAAAAGGCTGGCTTTGATCAAAACCGACAGCGGCAAAGGTACTAAAAGACATTCCGCATGCTGCGAATGCTAGAGCAATAACATTTAACTTTTTCATCGGAATACTCCATTTTAATTAAAGATAATAATGATATTACTAGTATGGTAATTATCATTTTTCTGATATATAACGGGTGTCATTAAATCAAATAAAAATATAAATGCAAATGATAATTCTTCGCATTAACATTGATATTATTATGGGTATCAATATGATAGACTCGGTATTTGGTGTGTTAGCTATTGATATTAAAAATTTTTTTGTAAATTAATTGTTGTTTTATTTATTTTTCACTTAAAAAATTTTTAATAAAAAAGTTAGATTAGTCACATTTTAATGAATGTAAAAAATAGTATTTCACAATAAAACATTAAAATAAGTAATGTTTTATTGTGGGGATAGGATGAAATAGACGGGCTAGGAGCAGTAGGTTGATGATTTGATTAAATCAAAGTTGCATATTAATGAGTTACAGGCATAAAGATTGATAGGGGTACAAGAATGAGTCCTTGGTTAATTTTGGGCGCTGGTGGTAAAGGCGTCGGTAATATGGTTGTTAAACTGGCAGTTACGGATAAACGTCCTGTTATCGCAATAGTGCGTAATTCTCAATCAGCCGAAATGCTAGAAGATCAAGGCATACAGGTGTTTAGGGGTGATGCTTGTGATAAGGCCGTCGTTTCGGCAGCTTGCCAAGCAGCTGGCGCCTCAGCAACGGTTATTTCTACGATGGGGGGAACACAGGATTATTTAGCTCACCGCACTGTAATTGATTGTGCCGAGCAGGCTGGTATATCTCGCATGGTTCTCGTGACATCGCTTGGATGCGGTGATTCATGGCAATATTTGTCTTTACGGGCACGTACCGCTTTTGGTCAAGCCGTGCGTGAAAAATCCCTTGCTGAATCATGGTTACAAACGAGCTCTCTCGATTATGTCATCGTTCGCCCTGGTGGTTTACTGCACGGACAAGCAACAGGAAAAGCGATATTACAACAAGTAGATGATGTTCACGGTTTAGTGATGCGGGCAGACGTAGCAGAACATGTTTATCTTCTAGCCCAACAAACTACGCTTAAAAATCAAATCTATAGCATAATTCAGCCAGAGCTGGCATTAGCTTAAACAGATAGTGGCCTTGCTTGGTCACTCAACACTGTAATAGTGATAATGATATCGTGACTATCGTGAATTATTTGTTCATTGTGTTGGACTCCACTAATTTCGAACATATTGTGCAGGCATTGGGGGAGCAAACCGAAAAACATAAGGAAACTATAATGAATATTGCACAGCGGTTACAGGATAAAGGCCGCCAAGAAGGTCTACTTTAAGGCATTGAGCGAGGGCGAGAAAAAGGACGACAAGAGGCAACAATTGTTTTGGCAAGTAAGCTACTTAAACAAGGCATTAGCCTAGAAATTATTATGGAAAGCACGGGGTTAAGCTGTCAAGTACTGGTTTCATTACAGTAGGGTTTTAGGCATTACTGGTCATTAAAGTGCAATATGATAAGGAAGAATATACAACAAAGCTTGCAACTGGTTGAACAATGGTTGAATGGGTAAAATAGGTATAAGCCAGAAAGCTCTGATGACAGAACTTTCTTTTAGCTTATTTTTGCAATCCTAATTCAATTTCAACATTTAGCGGGCAACACGTAAGCCACCTTCAACACCCTGTGGGCTCCAGAGAATTTGCCATAATTGAATATCGCGAGCTCGGAATGCACCAGCACACGCATTGAGGTAATAAGAAAACATACGCTTAAAACGAGGTGTATAATTAGCTTCAAGCTCAGGCCAAGCGGATTGAAAACGAGCGTACCACGCCATCAGTGTATGGTCGTAATCCGCACCAAAATTGTGCCAATCCTCCATCACTAATTTGCCTTCACTACTTTCGCCAATATTTTGTATTGAGGGTAAACAGCCGTTTGGAAAGATATATTTATTGATCCACGCATCAACATTAACTTTATTGCGATTAGACCCAATGGTGTGAAGGAGAAATAAACCATTGGAGGCTAAATTACGTTGGACAACATCAAAATAGGTTGCGTAGTTTTTTGGCCCAACATGTTCAAACATACCCACTGAAACAATACGGTCGAATTGGTCATTAAGGTTTCGATAATCTTCTAATAAAATTTTGACATCCATATCAGCACAACGAGCCTGTGCATATTTTTGCTGTTCAGCTGAAATTGTGACACCAGTGACGGAAACGCCAAAATGTTTAGCTGCATAGGCAGCAAGACCTCCCCAACCACAGCCAATATCAAGTAACCGCATACCTGGTTTTAATTGTAATTTTTCACAAATTAAATTTAATTTTTGTTCTTGAGCTAGAGGGAGGTTTTCAGGGCTATGGTCTAAGCCTTTCCAGTAACCACAGGAATATTGCATGTAAGGGTCTAGCATCAAAGAAAATAAATCGTTACCTAGGTCGTAATGCTCTTCACCAACGATACGAGCCCGTTTTAGGGTTTGTAAATTTCGCACTCGTGCTACAGCGACTTTCAACGTATCACTGAAATGATGGGGTAATTTGTTATCAAGCCCATGGCGTAAAACGCGCTGAAAAAACATATCCAACCGCTCGCAATCCCACCAGCCATCCATATAGCTTTCACCCAACCCTATTGAACCGTGTTGTAGGACACGTTTAAAGAATTGGTTATTATGAACTTGTATATCGAAAGGGCGGGAACCATTAATTTCAATGCCTGCTTCATTTAATAGCTCTGAAGCAATACGCCGCCAAGAGTCGATAGAGGCTTTCTGGTTAACTACATTTTCAGTACTCATCTGATCTCCAATTTTTGTCAAAGTGGGATTCAGAGAACTTTATTTGTGACGTATTCGCGGTACAGCAAAACAGGAATATTGACCACCACGGTATGACAGTCAGTGTATTAGCGTTATTGTTGCTATAAATAAAGCTCAAATCCAGTTTTAGATAACTCTTTAAAAAATATAAAACCTTCAGGTTTAATTTCAATAAAAATTGCACTTAATTTTTATAAATGGCACTTATAACCAAAAATAAGGGGTAACTAGACGTTTATTGCTTATCAAAAATTGTCAATATTTTATAGAAATCAACTATGTAAATAATAAGCTTAGTATATAAATATGGCAATGGTATGAAAGATGAACAGCAAATTTAAAATGGGGGGAATGAAATATAGGAAGACAGCTTAAATGGTTCACCTGTTGGCCACAGAGAACCATTTAAACGGCTAAATAACTTATTTAGTTCGATCTGAATAACCGTAATTGATAATTTCGGCTTGCTCAAGTTGGATTTGTGTTACCGCAGGTTGAGTATTGGCTATCACACGCCCATCACGGATAGAATAGCGAACAGGGACTTGTCGGCGTACCGCATCAAAACCATTTTCGGCAGGTAAAACTAGCAGGTTAGCCCGCTTCCCTTCACCAATACCATAGTCAGCTAAAGCCAATGTACGCGCACTGTATTCACTAATTAACTTCAGCCCATCATTGATTTGTTGATAACCCATTAACTGGCAAACATGTAACCCCATATGTAGCACTTGCAGCATATTTGCTGTACCGAGAGGATACCAAGGGTCAAATACATCATCGTGACCGAAGCAAACATTAATATCTGCTGCTAGCATCTCTTTAACACGTGTAATACCACGGCGCTTAGGGTAAGTATCAAATCGGCCTTGTAAGTGAATATTGACGAGTGGGTTCGCGACAAAGTTAATCCCTGACATTTTCAATAAACGGAATAAACGCGAAGTGTAAGCGCCATTATAGGAATGCATGGCAGTTGTATGACTAGCAGTCACACGAGCCCCCATCCCTTGTGCATGCGCTAATGCGGCTACGGTTTCCACAAAGCGTGATTGTTCGTCATCGATTTCGTCACAATGCACATCAATTAAGCGGTCGTATTTCTGAGCCAGTGCAAAGGTTTTATGTAACGACTCAACACCATACTCGCGGGTAAACTCAAAATGTGGAATTGCTCCTACCACATCTGCGCCTAAGCGTAATGCTTCCTCTAATAGGGCTTCGCCATTTGGATATGACAAAATCCCTTCTTGTGGAAAGGCGACAATTTGTAAGTCGACCCAAGGGGCGATTTCTTGCTTAACTTCTAACATGGCTTTCAGGGCTGTTAATGTGGGGTCAGAAACATCCACATGGGTACGAACATGTTGAATTCCATTAGCAATTTGCCATTTTAATGTTTGCCACGCTCGGCTTTTAACATCATTGTGAGTCAACATTGCTTTACGTTCAGCCCAGCGCTCAATACCTTCAAATAAGGTGCCTGATTGGTTCCAGCTAGGTTGCCCAGCAGTTTGCGTTGTATCTAAATGGATATGTGGCTCAACAAAGGGAGCAGTCACTAAGCCACCTTCAGCATCCAAGCTTTCAGGCAATATTTCCCCGGCGGGTTGTGGCACAATGGCTTGAATTTTTTTGTTTTCGATATCAATGCGCCATAGTCCATCACGTTCTGCTAAATGGGCATTATGAATATGTTTGAAAGTTTGATTAAGCACGTGTCATCTCCGAGTCTGTTGTGCGGCGGCGATTTAATAATGGGTTAAGAACAGCGTAACATAATGCGCCACCGAGCACGGCATTAACTGGGACAATCCCAGGTAAATAATTACCTGCAATGACACCAGCAGCAACGGCCAATAATGCACTAACGTTAACATCACGCATTTTATTGCTATCGAAGGTGCTATAACGGTGACGATACATTAAGAAATCTGCAATGATAATTCCCCCAATTGGAGGAATAGCGGCAGATAAGAAAGTGAGCCAACCAACAAAATTATTATATAGCCATAAAGCACATAAAGTACCTATTAAGCCGTTGATGATAGATAAGGTTTTGCTGGATAGCCCCGTAATATTTGCAAAGCCTAAGCCAGATGCGTAGAGGGCATTATCATTGGTAGTCCATATATTTAGCCCTAAAACAATAATTGCGGGTAATAAAAGTCCTTGAGCAATCATAACATCAGAAATGTCTGCCATACCCAATGAAGCGGCTCCTGCCGCGCCAAAGATAAACATTAATGAATTACCAAGGAAAAAGGCAACAATGGCGACGAGGACGGCGATTTTTGGCCTACGACCAAAGCGAACAAAATCAGCAGTTAATGTGCCTGCACTCACAAAAGACCCTACGACCATGGCTAATGCAAGGTTAAAATCAATTGGTTTTGTCGGGGTAATTGATTGTAAAGCATTCATGCCCCCCATATCAGTAACCGCAAGATAAACGGAATAGCTGCCCAGTATGGCGATAGCAGGGACAGCAACGACAGAAAGAACCGTAAGTGCAGAAATACCGAAAATAACAGTCACCGTCATTAAGACCCCTGAAATACCAATTAGCCAATTAATATCCCAACCAGTAGCTTTCCCGACAGGAATTGCAAACATAGCAACTCCAACACCAAACCAGCCGACTTGGGTGCCGCCTAATAAGAAAGAAGGAAGCCAAGAACCTTTGATACCAAAAGAATAGCGTGCAAGGAGGTGGGTTGTTAAGCCAGTTTTAGAACCGATAAAACCAAGAAATGCGGTGTAGATACCAAGAAGAAGATTACCGATGAGTACTGCGAGGAAGAAATCATGAAAATCAAGACCGGTACCAAGAGCGCCTCCGGTCCACATACTGGCAGAAAAGAAGGTTAATCCTAGCATTACAAAGGTTAATGCTAGCCCGCCTTTTCGCGCGGATATGGGCACGGGGCCATGACTATAATTTTTATCTTCGCTCACGATAGTCTCCAATTATTTTTTCAGGGCAAAAAAATCCGGCGCATTTTATAGCCAGAAAAATAAAAAGCAAACGTTTTCGTTGGTGGTATTAAAATAATTAATCTATTAAAAAGCAATTTAATTTAAGGAAATAAGTCAGAAGGGGTCATGAAAATTTTTATGTAAGATGTGTTTTTTTCAGTAATTCAATGCATTCTTGTGCGCCGCGTTTAAGTGCATGGCTCTTTAAGCTAACCACATGAATAGGGAGCTTCAAACCATTAGGCGTATTTTTAAACTGTAACGGCTTTAAAGTCCCTGTCGCTAGCTTATCTTTAATCAGGGACAAGGGAAAATTCCCCCAGCCCATGCCCCCTTCGACTAAGCCTAGTGCTAGGGAAAAGCTATCTGTTTTCCAATAGTTGCTGGAAACAACAATGCGCATATCACTGAGCTCGTGCTGCCGGCTACCAATAATAATTTGTCGGCTTTCGACGAGGTCTTCAATATAAAGTGAAGTTCTTTCTTGCAAAGAAGGGTGCTTTGTCGAAATAGTCGCAATAATAGACTCCTCGCCAATATAATGAAATTGTTCTTGAGAGTTAACATGTATTCCACCAAATACAATAGCGAGCTGGAGTTGTTTTTTATGTAGTAGTGGTAATAGGTCATCTTGGGGCGCGGTGACAAGTTCAATATGTAACAAGGGATATCGTTGGCTCAAAACACGTAGAGCATCAAAGAGTATATTTGAATTAATACCTGCCGCAACACCTATAGCCAGAGTGCTTTCTACCCCTTGGGTCAACTCTCTGGAAAATGTATTAAGTTGTGATAAGTTTTCAATAATATGGCGTGCATAGGGGGCTAATGAAAGGGCTTTCTCTGTCGGTTTGGGCTCACGGGAGTGACGATCAAATAGCTCAAAACCCAATTCTGCTTCAAGATTAGCTATTGCCATACTGACTGCCGAGGGGACTCGTTGTAATGATCTTGCAGCGGCAGAAAATGAGCCTTTGTCTAGAACAGTGAGGAAAATAATAAGATTGTCACTATTGAATGACATGGTAGACCTTTCAATAAAATTGATAGTAGCTGACTTTTATTATCATTGAATTATATTTATTTTACCACCTATTGATGACGATATATTTAGAGGTGGAGATATGCAGGGAATTAAACGGAAAATTGTGTTTGTTACTATCTATGAAGTTGTTGGGTGGGTGATTTCAGCGCTAGCACTGGCCTTTCTTTCAGGGAATTCAGCGGGAACAACAGGGCCATTAGCATTGGTGATAACTACGATTGCTGTTAGTTGGAATTTTATTTTTAATACAGGGTTTGAATATTGGGAGTCAAAACAAAAATCACGAATTAGAACCTTTAGGCGCCGGTTTGTGCATGCCATATTATTTCAATTAACATTGGTAATTTTTTTAATACCGTTAATTGCATGGTGGCTCTCGATTAGTCTTTTACAGGCGTTAATACTTGATTTTGCATTAATTATTTTTATCCCAATTTATACTTTCTTTTTTAATTGGGCTTTCGATAAAATTTTTGGGTTGCCTAAATCAGCTCTGCCACAAGATAATAAAGCCGTATCATAAAACAAATAGCGTGTTTCCTTCCTTTTTTATTGCGGAAGGAAACACAGATTGCCCAATATTATTTTAGTAACCTAACCTTAACCGCTTTGCCTTTAATTTTCCCTTGTTGCAATTGTTTCCATGCTTGTTGAGCAACAGAGCGTTTGACGGCAACATAGGCATGGGTAGGATGGATAACAATTTTACCAATATCATCGCTTACTAAACCGACATCACCAGTTAGTGCTCCTAAAATATCGCCTGGGCGCATTTTGGCCTTTTTGCCGCCATCAATACACAATGTTGCCATTGTTGCTTCTAATGGTGTGATATGAAGCCCCTCAGGCTCAGCGTGCCAATTGAGCTTCATATTTAGCATTTCTTCGAGCACGTTAGCGCGTTGAGCTTCTTCAGGTGCACATAAGCTAATTGCTAGGCCGCTTTCTCCTGCTCTTGCAGTTCGGCCAATGCGGTGAATATGCACTTCTGGGTCCCATGACAATTCATAGTTAATCACCATTTCTAGTGCTTTGATATCTAACCCACGGGAAGCAACATCTGTTGCGACTAAAACGCGGCTACTGCTATTGGCAAAACGTATTAGAGTTTGGTCGCGGTCACGTTGTTCCATGTCACCATGTAGTACTAAAACACTCTGTTTACTCTCTGTTAGAGCGTCAAATACGGCTTGGCAATCTTTTTTAGTATTGCAAAAAATTACGCAGGATGCAGGTTGCTCACGGCTTAATAATTTTTGCAATAGGGCTATCTTCCCATGACGTGAAACTTCATAGAACTGTTGTTCGACAGCGGGTAATTCGTCAATGCTATTAATTTCAATAGCTTGTGGTTCGTGCTGGATTTGCTGACTGATACGTGCGATTTCATCTGGCCAAGTTGCTGAAAATAATAAGGTTTGACGATTCACTGGGGAGTAATCAATCACGGTTTCTATGTCAGGCATAAAACCCATATCTAACATTCTATCAGCTTCATCTAACACTAGAGTCTGCAAAGCATCTAACTGAACGGTTTCACGGTTTAAATGGTCAAGTAAACGGCCCGGCGTTGCGACAATGATATGTGCAGCATGGGCGAGGGAATCCCGTTGTATGCTAAATGGGACGCCACCACACAGGGTTAAAATCTTAATATTAGGAATTGCACGTGCTAGCCGACGTAGTTCGTTTGCCACTTGCTCTGCGAGTTCACGAGTAGGGCATAAGACTAATGATTGTGTTTTAAACAACTTAGCATCGATATGTTGCAATAATCCCAGACCAAACGCTGCGGTTTTGCCACTCCCCGTTTTAGCCTGTGCTCGAATATCTTTTCCGGCAAGGATTGGCGGAAGGGCGGCGGCTTGGATAGGGGTCATACTGAGATAACCTAATTCTTGTAGGTTAGAAAGTTGTTCAGTAGAAAGAGCGTTAAGGTCAGCAAATGAAGTCACTATAAAATCTCAAATAGAATAAAAGGCTAATGATGCTAATGATACTATCCTAGCGTTGCGCTGTCTGTTTTTAATTCTGAATACTTAACTAGAATAGTTAATCCAATGATCTATTTTAATTTTAAAGCAAAGAGAATAAAATTCTCTTAAACCCATGTTCAGTAGTATTGATAGAGGGGGAATAAGCAAATCCCCTAAGAAACAAGTTAAATTTATTTAAATATTGATACTGATTGATTACATGTGACACTGATATATTTAACTTCTCACATACATTTATTGTTTATTTTTAATTGGTTATAGCTTCTTTGCTGCCTTTTTTCTATTCGTTAAGTGACTAAATAATAATATTGTGACGCTGAACTCATTTATTGTAATTATAGTAATTTATTGATTTTTAATGTTATAAAACTCAGTTTAGAAAAATTTTCTCTTAATTTGCAACATGTCATCAATTTTTAGAAAAAATTTTCTATTTCTCTGTGGCATATTCCTTTTAGCAACAAATATAAATATATCGTTCTTTATTTTACTATTACTGGGTTTAGATAATGACTAAGAATATCGCTACAATTTTAATTCATGGTGGAAAGCAGCAAGATGCAGTTAATCACGCTATTTTCCCTGCAATTACAACGGCCAGTACTTTTGTTCAACAAAGCTTAACAGATCATGGAGAATATTGTTATTCACGTTGTAGTAACCCAACACGTTATGCATATGAAACCTTACTAGCTGAAATTGAAGGTGGGGTTTATGCAACAGCAACCGCCTCAGGTGTTGCCGCTTCGAGCTTAGTATTAAACTTATTACCTAAAGATTCGCATATTATTGCGATGAAAGGGGTTTATGGTGGAACATTTAGGTTATTTGAACGCGTCTCAACATTAAATTGTGGGCACCAAATAGACTATGTTGACCTTAATAATCTGGAAGAAGTTAAAGCAAAAATAAAAGAAAACACCCGTTTAATTTGGATAGAAAGCCCAACAAACCCATTATTAGAATTAGTTGATATTAAAGCAATTTGTTCATTAGCTAAAAAGCATCATATTTTAACTTGTGTTGATAATACATTCGCTACGGCATGGAATCAAAAACCGTTGGAATTAGGTGCTGATTTAGTGATGCTATCGGCGAGTAAATATATAGGTGGCCACTCTGATTTAATTGGTGGTGCAGTGATTACTCAGAGTGATGAGCTAGCGAATCGTCTAGATTTTTTGAAAACCACACTAGGCGCGATTGCTTCTCCTTTTGATGCGTATCTAGCTTTACGTGGACTTAAAACATTAGCACTTCGCATGTCAGCACAATGCTGTAACGCAGAACAAGTTGCAAAATATTTATCTACACACCCAAAAGTTGAACAAGTTTATTACCCAGGGCTGTCTTCGCATCCACAATATGAACTATGTAAAAAACAAATGCGTACTGGTGGGGCGGTCGTCACGATTAAATTAAAAGGTGATATTGAAGATACAAAGTATTTCTTATCTAAAGTGAAGTACTTTGTATTAGCTGAGTCTCTTGGTGGTGTAGAAAGTATGGTGAATCATTCTGCAACTATGTCCCATGGCTCAATGACAAAAGAAGAAAGAGAAAGTATTGGTGTTTATGATACGACATTACGTTTATCTGTAGGTATTGAAGATATTACTGACTTATTAAATGATTTAGAAAACGCATTATCTTAATTTATTAAAATCACAATAAAATATAATAAGAGAGCATCTAATGAATGATTATGGGATTTGGACTATTGTCACGCCAATGGTGACAATACTTTTAGCCATTTTTACACGACAAGTTATATTATCATTATTACTGGGAATATTAGTCGGTTTTACCGTTATACATGATCACAATATATTATTAGGTGTGAATGGGACACTTGATGGTATTATTAATACGTTTGCTTCACCAGGGAATACAAAAACAATTCTATTTATGGTAATGATTGGCGGTATTATGCGACTGGTTGTTGTTACTGGGGGCGTAAAATCACTGGTTAGGTTATTAACGAATAAAACAAAATTAATTAAAAATAAAAAAGCCGTTCAATTAATGGCGATGATTATAACCTCATTAATTTTTATCGAAAGTTCGATTAATCAATTAATCGCAGGGGCTTCAACTAAAACACTGGCTAAAAAATACGGCGTATCGCCTGAGAAAATGTCATATATTGTTCAAACATCCTGTGTTTCAGTTTGTTCTTCAGCCATGATTAACGGTTGGGGGGCGGCAATGATGGGGGTGATTGGCGTACAAATATCCAAAGGTTTCATCACAGGAGAACCATTTGAAATTTTAGCAAGCTCAATGGTATTTAATATCATGGCGTGGTTTTCTTTAGCATCAGTATTGTTTTATATCTTCTCTAATACATCTTGGGGGCCAATGAAAAAAGCCGATTTACGTGCGCAAGAACAGGCTTTGACAATGTTGGCGGCAGAAGAAACAGAACAGGATGATGAAGATATTATTGACCACCCTAACTGCCATACATCCCTTAATTTCTTTATTCCTATTCTATCTACAGTATTAATGGTACCTCTTGCGCTTTATATCACTGGTAATGGCGATTTTAGCAAAGGTAGTGGCTCAACTTCGGTATATTGGGGCGTCATGTTTGGAACTTTAGTTTCTTTTGTTTGGTTCTTAGCTCGTCGTGTATTGAACATTGAGACTTTTTTTAAAGAACTGTATATCGGCTATGCCAGCATGGTCAAAATTAGCTCTGTGATGATTTTGGCATTTTTAATGGGGACCGTATCTTCAGATTTAAATACCGGGGCCTATATTGCAGAAATTACATCAGGGGTTATTTCACCTGCATTTTCAATAGGGTTTATTTTCTTAATTAGTGCGGTGATGTCTCTTGCAACGGGAACATCATGGGGAACATTTGCCATTATGATCCCGATTGGCGTTCAACTAGGGATTTCCGTCGGTATGCCTATTGAATATATGATTGGTGCAGCTATTGCGGGTTCTATTTATGGCGATATGACTTCTCCAATATCCAGTGATGCGATTGTGGCTTCAATGGCAACGGATTGCGACCATATTGAACATATTCGTACTCAAATGCCTTATGCCACCGTAACAGCTGTCTTTGCGTTAATGGTTTATCTCTATTTAGGTTTTACTTATTAGCGGGATACGTTAAAAATGAATTTTCAAGAAAAAATCTCGGCTATTACCAAAATAGATTTACTTCATGGGGTAACTCCCTTAATGAAATTACATAATATTTCAGAGTATCTAGGCCGTGATATTTATATTAAACGTGATGACATGACCCCCCTTGCTATGGGGGGAAATAAACTTCGTAAATTAGAATATCTTTTTGCAGATGCATTGAGTAAAAAAGCCAAGGTTATCGTTACCGCGGGGGCTATTCAATCTAATCATGTTCGCCAAACAGCAGCTATTGCTGCAATGTATGGCTTACAGTGTGTTGCACTATTAGAAAACCCAATACGAAGCCATAATTCACTATTTTTGAATAATGGAAATAAGCTGCTAACCGACTTATTTAATGCGGATTGTTATTTTTGTGATGAACTGACAGACCCAAATACACAACTGCAGGAACTTATTGAAAAACTAAATTTGCAAGGTAGTTATATTATTCCTGTAGGTGGTTCAAACGTATTAGGGTCAATAGGTTATGTCAATTGTGCTTTAGAAATTGTGCAGCAAAAACCAAAAGAAATCGAGTTTGCGGCTGTAATTGTGGCCTCAGGGAGTGCTGGAACACATGCGGGGTTGGCAGTTGGTTTACAAGCGTTTTTACCACATACCCCAGTCATAGGGGTTACAGTTTCTCGCACGGTAGAACAACAAAAACCTAAAGTTGAATATTTACTTAATCAACTTGCCGTGCAATTTAATCTTTCAGCATTACCTGAAATTAAATTATGGGATCAATATTTTGCCCCTTGTTATGGAATGCCTAATGATAAAGGCCAACAAGCAGTTGAACTATTGGCGAGAAAAGAAGGGATTTTACTTGACCCTGTTTATACAGGCAAAGCAATGGCAGGGTTAATTGATAATATTTTAAAAGAAACGATTGGTGGCAATCAGCCATTACTCTTTATTCATACTGGCGGTTCACCCGCTATGTTTGCTTACTCTGAAATTAATGTGGCAAGTATTTAAATATACTTATTAATAATGCGATTTACTTATGAAAATTAATACCAAAGTTATACATGGTTACCCGATGACAGATAAATATACTGGAAGTTCGTCTATTCCGTTATATCAATCATCGACTTATTCTCAATCGGATATTGAAGAAAATTATTCTTATATTTATTCACGTTTTTCTAACCCTACTAGAGATGCATTAAGTGATGCTATCTGTGCGATTGAAAATGCCAAGTATGCTGAAATTTTTTCCTCCGGAATGGCAGCAATTAGTGCTATTTTGTTGAGTTTTAGCCATGGTGACCATATTGTTGCTTGCAAAAGTATTTATGGCGGGTCGTTTCAATTAATGACTGAATTTTTACCAAGATATGGTATTTCAGTGACATTTGTTGATGCAACAAACCCGCAAAATTATGCGGATGCAATTAAAAAGAATACCAAGGCTTTTTATATTGAAACTCCATCAAACCCAACATTACAGGTGACAGATTTAATCTCAGTGATCCGTATTGCAAAAGAAAAGCAACTCATCACAATTTGTGATAATACGTTTATGACACCGTTATTGTCTGATGTGATTTCATTAGGTATTGATTATTCGATTAATAGCGCTACAAAGTTTATTAATGGCCATAGCGATGTGATTTTAGGAACGGCAGCAACAAACAACCCCGAATATGCTAAATTGCTACATAAATCTGCGGTAGCTATTGGTAGTATTGCTGCACCTTTTGATAGCTGGTTAACCATGCGTGGGTTGAAATCGATGGCGATGCGAGTTGAAAGATCCAGTGAAAACGCACAAAAGCTTGCTGAATATTTGCATGAACATCCTAAAGTTGAGCAAGTATTTTATCCAGGTCTACCCTCTCATCCAAATTATGATATTCATATGCGGCAATCTAAAAATGGGGGAATGGTTGTTTCTTTTGATTTAGGCAGTTATGAGAATGTGAAATTATTTTTAGATACAATTCGCATACCATTAGTTGCCGTGAGTTTAGGGGGGATAGAATCTATCGTTTCTTATCCTAGGATCATGTCTCATGCTTGCATACCTGAAGAAGAACGCCTATTACAAGGTGTTACTGAAGGGCTTTTGCGTTTCTCATTAGGTTGTGAAGATATTGAAGACATTATTGCAGATGTTGATATTGCACTTGCTCAAATAAAGTAACAATAATGCCGAATAGTTTATTTTGGTTTACTCATCAGTTCAATTAGGTAACATTATGAAATATAAGTTATATCTTTTAAATATGGGTTTTTCAGATAAAAATTATGAAGGTGAAGTATTTTATTGCCCTGATTGCACAATGTTAGAAGGCATTCTTGCTAAGAACACTAATTTAAGGGAATTTATTGATGTGGTCTATATTGGTTTTGAAAAACCTAGACAAGAACTGATCACTGTTATCGGGGATGTGAACCAATCTTTGCCTGTGTTGGTATTGCCTGAAGGGATTAGTTCGGTACATCAAACGGGGGTTTACAATAATACTGCTTATATTTCTGACTTGGACAAAATTATCCTGTTCTTAAATGATGCCTACCATATACCTAAAAAACACCCATAGTATAATAATAGCCCTAAATATACCCTGATTTAGGGCTATTATTCACACGTATTTATTTTCTATTCAAATAGCTATTGAAACAACTAAAGGTAAATTTCTTTATTTATCGGATTTAATTGGATAGCTTGCTGTATGTATTTTAAAGTTTCATTCGCTAATAGTGCAGTTGCTTCATAAAAAGCATGGCCACTTTGTAATTGCATTTTCTCTAAATAACGATAAGCCCAGGGTAACAAATGCATTTCTAATAGGCCCCGTAATAGCTCGGGTTTATTTTCAACAACCCAAGCAGTGAGTAACAATAATAAACCAATATGATCTTCTGGTTCATTTTGATTTAATTCAATATTAATTTGGTTGTTGCGTAGCCAAGCCCTTAGTTCAAGGGTGGATATACCAAAAACACTATTTTCCTTATCAAGGTAAACAGAGCCCCAAGGTGGTACGGGAAGCGCATCAGGGCCAATAAATAAGCGCTGATAAGCTTCTTGTAATGTTTCTTGCTCATTTAAGCTATCTTGAAAGCGTTTATCAATACGTTGGCAATCATAGATATTATTGAAAGGCCACTCAGATTGCCATTCACTTGAGCTAAATAAGTGAATTAATTTATTTACACGGGCATCAGAAGGGTTATAACTAAATAATGCGCCAAGAGTTTGTGCGCAAAGTGAAAAATCCGCCAGTAGTTTTTGTTCCATATTGATCCACTTGATATATTGATTTCGCTTTTTAAGCCGATCGTAACCAAACATCAGGCTTTTGTCGATGATAACAATAAATAAGCTTTTTCTCGTCCTATATAAACAGTATTAGGTAATGATTACCCCGCAATAGCCTTGGCAACAATCATCTGTAGCCTGTAGAGAATTTCACTACTGATTAGTTCATCATACACGATTAATAAAACAGCATTAGAAAGCCTATTCTCAACGGTTTTTTCATTTTTATGTATAGTAAAGCCAAACAGCTAAACCCAATGATAATCAGGCTGTTCACTATTCAATATATTGCAGGCATTAACAGCATAGTAACTCATATCACGATAGCGGGTTATTAGCTTTATTTAGCGTTAATTAAATTCAATATTAAGGGTAATTGATTGAGCAAAGCCCGCTGGTGGCTTACCTACTGAGCGGCTTTTTTGTACCGCTGTTAATGCGGCATTGTCTAATAATTCGTTTCCAGAACTACTCGCTAAGCGTACTAAACTAATTTCTCCCGTTTGGCTTAATTGGAACTGAACTGTGCTGACACCTCGACTTTTCATTTTTTTAGCTCTACGTGGATATTGTTTATTGCGTTCAATTTCTTGACGTAATTTTTCACGATAGGAACTTATTAATTGATTGTCTATATTACTAGGGGCTTGTTGTGTTTTGTGGCTTTTATTTCCCAAGGATAAGGACGTCACTTGACTACCTGCTTTTTGCTGTTGGGCAATTTCAGTGTGTAGAGGTGTTTTTTTCTCTACTGGCTTCTTAGGCGTCTCTGTATTTTTAACCATTGTAGATGTTGTTGGTTTAACCGGTTCTTTGACGGTTTTTTTTATTTCTTTTTGTTTTTTAGGGACGACAATAGTGGCTTTTTCCACCACAGTGTCTAACTTTATTTTACTAAGGATAGCGTGGGCTTGTGCTATTTCTTCAGGTTGAGTTTCTTGAGCGGCCTGAGTCAGTGCAATAGAAATAACTGGAGCATCCTGCAACGCTTGGTTTTTCTGAGATTGAGATAATGATTGAGTCGTTATATAAATAAAATACCCGATAACTAAAATATGCAATGTTATCGACAGAATAAAAGTAAGTAGTTTTTGACTCATCATAAGACCTCGGTATTCTTTCAGTTAAAGCCAAAAAGGTAACGGCTAAACGTGTTTAAGATAAGTAATTGCTAACATTGCTTTAAGGTTATAAGGGGTAAAAGAATTCATTTGGTTATAAATCATAAGATAATATGATGTTTTATTTTATGTTAATGATTATCAATTGCAAATGCAAGTTGTTGTCATTATCGTGAGGTACGTCGTGGTTTCTCAGTTTTATAGTGTCATTAAAGTAATTAACAGCAGATAAAGTGGGGATATTTATTTCTCTATTAAAACAAAAAGGCTTAGCAAATAACTAAACCTTGATGAAATGACTTATATGATAAATTATGACTGTTAATAGTATCTTATTATCTTATTTAGTTTTACTCCGGATTAAATGTTGTTCCATGGCATAAATTGTCGCAGAGGATTGGTTATTCTGTGTAAAACTAAGCGCTACCGCTGCTTTCTCATGGCTATCCATTTCTCCAAAGTTTTTTGCAATGATAGCTAATATCGGGTCACTATTTGACATCGACACCGAACATATTTCGTGTTCGGTGTCGTTGCTGAACTATGTACGTTTTATGGCTGGTTTAATCGAGTTTGATTGGTTTTCTTGGTTAGTAAACCAACGGTCACGCAAAATGTCATAGAGTAGGTTAAATGCATAAGTGTAAAATAAGAAAAAAGCAAAGAAGCCAATCTCAAGTAAAAATGCATCCCATAAAGTCATTTTTAGGAGTACTGCCAGTATCGGTAGGCCGAGGATCACAAAACTTAATTCGAAACCAACAGCATGGGCAATACGTACTTTAGTTGGGCGTAGCCCTTTAGAAAGAGGCCAGTAGAGGTCAAATAGCATGTTATAGAATAGGTTTAATAACATGGCGAGTGTCGATAATATAATCGCGACGGTACCCATTTGGAAAATTGAGCGTCCTAAAATCCATGCACTGACCGGAGCAGTTATCGCGATTGCGATGATTTCAAATGAAACTGCATGTAAAATTCGTTCAGTTAATGTTTTTGTCTGCTTGCTCATAACTACCTCAAATATATAGCTATCTAATATGTTATAAAAAAAACAGGTGCAATTATTTGCTATTTTATATATATATACAAAATGGCAGCCATCGGAAAAATCGATACCTTATGAACTATTCTATAGAAACATTGCGTACCTTTGTGGAAGCCGCTGCACTGAAATCGTTCTCTGCGGCAGCGAGAAAGCTTAATAAAAGCCAATCGACAGTGAGTACGACTATTAGTGGTTTTGAAGATGATATGGGGTTTGCTTTATTTGATAGGCAAGGGCGTGAATCAACACTGACTTTTGCTGGAAGAAAGGTATTAAGTCTAGTTGAGGATATCTTATCAGCTGATGAACGATTACAAGCCTTGAGAGTTGAATTGTCACCTGATATTGAACCACGGTTAAGTTGTGCTTTTTCAGATATTTATCAACCTCCACACGCAGAGCATGTATTAACAATATTAGATAGACAATTTCCTCATATTGAATTTGAATTCTTAATAGCCGAAAACAATGATGTCATTGAAATGATCCAAAATCAGCAGGCTCATGTTGGCATGATGGAGTCACGAATCGAATATCCTGCTGATATTTCATTTTCACGTTTACCTGTTCAAGGGGAGCTAGGGTTGTATGTGTTAGCTAGCCATCCGTTAGCAAAAGAAAAACAAATTACCTATCAACATCTCACGACGACACGTCAACTACGGTTAAGTAGCAGCAGTGAAACCGTCATTAACAGCGAAAAAAACTGGCTGGCTCCCAATTATTTGTTGTTACTAGAAATGGCTGAACAAGGGACTGGCTGGGCAATACTACCCACTTGGTTAGTCAAGCAATTCGGTCATGGCCTATTAGTGAGCCTTAATTATGACCTATGGCCGCGTAAAATTAATGTAGATTTAGTGTGGTCTAAGCATAATCCACCGGGTAAAGCGGGATATTGGTTGATCAATAAATTGTTAAATAGTTAGGATTGAATATATTTATTCTAATTAATTTGTAATTGTTGGTATAACTGTAATTTATTTAGAACTCCTCCTCGTATGTAACAAAACATTTCCATGTAAATAAACGTAATAACATTATGATAATAAGTCTTATGTAGTTACCCTTAAGTTAAATCAAATGCTTGTTTGAGCTTGTTAGTTAAAGGAAATAAAATGAAAAGACTATTAGTACCTACATTATTTGCTGTTGTATCTACAATGTCATTTGGTATTCAAGCCGCTACGGCTCCAGCAGCAACGCAATCACAAAATGCTGAGCATAAATTAAATGCTTATGAAGAAATCATGGTTGGTAAAGTCTGGACAACAACGGAAGCTTTAGACCAAAACAAAAAAGAAGTCAGTGCTGATGATAAGCAAGTTTCTAACTTCTTTGGCTTAGCTGAATATTATCCAGATGGCACCTTTAATATGACTACATTTGATGGGAAACCAAAAATGAAAGGTGATTGGTCATTTGATGAGAATGGAAAAACCCGTTCATTAACTGCAAAAAATGATCAAGGGGAAGTGTTATTTACTCGTGTTGTAGAAAATGTCACTGTAACACCTGAAGAATATACTTATCGTATTTATCCAGAGCAGGATAACAAAGATAAATACTTTGATATTGTACATAAAGTTAAAAAATAATTTTCTTATGGATGCCGCTTTGAGCGGCATCCATATTATCTAGCAACGTGCTGTTTTAAATTATAGCGTGTATTTTTTTAACAATTTTTCATCTAATATTAATGATAACAATGAAATAAATAAATTTCGTTGCCGTGTATTTTCCCATCCTTGTTCAAAATCAGACATTAACCAAATCACTTCATCTAAAAATAAATGTTTGATAGCTTGTTGCCAACAAGACTTTTCAAAAGGGGTAACTGTAATGAATTCAGAATAACCGAGTTTAAACAATTCCCATTCATCTACAGTAAAAATACGATTTGGTGCTGTTTCTAATACATTATGGAAAAGTAACAATGTTAAGGCTAAATCGAAAATCCTAGGAATATAAGTTGCATTATCGGGGTCTATAATAAAGGCTTGGTTGCACTCTAAATAAATTAAATTATCAGCTTTGTAGTCATAAGGCGTAGCAACAGCGGGTAAATTATATTTTCTTAAAACCGATTGGTTTTCAATAGTTTCTAGCATTAATCTTTTAAACTGATTTATATCTATAGCTAATTTATGCTTTATACAATGGTCATGTATGATATTGATATCATTGATTATATCGCTATCCTCAAGCTCATATTCATTATACTCACTGAGTTTTTCTTGATTATTGATAGAGGAAACCGAGTGTATTTTCCCCAGTAAACGGCCTGCTTCAATAATTTCATGTGTAGAAGCGCTATATTTACTTCCTTTAATAAACGGATAGAGCACCCAAACATCATTATTTATTTCTTGTGGATTTGGGGTAACTACTGAAATTGGTGTGACAATATTTATTTTCTTATTATTTAAATTGGATAAATAGCTTGCTAATCTGTTGGCATCATCAATATTAGAGCAAGTCTGTTTTAGTACATAGTCATGATTATTCTTATGTATTTTATATACTGGCGAATAAGGATAGATGCTTTCGATCTGACTAATATCTGTTAGCTTAAATTTTTTGAGAATATTATTAATTTTCATGTGACTACCAGCAACTGAAGAAGTAAGGTTAAAAGGCAATGTTAAACATTACCTTTTATTGTAAGTAGTCACTTAGAAAATAATGTGTTTTTATTTAAAACAGGTTTCAGCCCAGCGAGTTAGCCCTGCGGTAACGGAACCAAAATCATCTCCGCGTACGATAGGGATATTAGGCAATTCTTGGGAGATAGCTTGATGCAATATGGGTGAGCGAGCACTTCCCCCCGTAATGTAAATAGCATCAGGTTGCACTCCCCCTTGATTGACAGCCTCTTTAACTAGTTCAATCATTTTATTCTTTGGTGATTCTATTGATTCAATTAAATGCTCTCGTTGAATATTAACTTCAAGCGTTTCATTCAATAGCGCAATTTTAGCTAAATAATTAGCATCTTCAGATAAGGCAATTTTCGCCTCTTCAGCTTTACGGACAAGGCTATACCCAAGAGTTTCGTTATATACTTCTAGTAAGCGAGCCAATTTTTTAGGCTCTTTTGCTTCTTGTTTTAATCGAGTCAGCGCTGAAAGGTTTTGCCGCGAATAAAATTCTTTTTGGGCTTCAACATTATTTATCGCAATTGGGTTCCAAAACTGTAAAAATGGCATTTTAATACCTGAAAGCGACTGGCTTTCCATCCCAAAAAGTTGCATCAATTGTTTTAGCGCAATATAGATATCAAGATCATTTCCACCCACTCTTTGGCCACTATGGGCTAATAAGGAAGGGGTTCTATCTTGTGCGGTTCGGTAACTTGGCCCCATTTGAATTAATGAGCAATCAGTTGTTCCGCCACCAATATCAACAACTAGGATTATTTGGTCACTATTTAAAGTTGATTCATATTCAAGGCCAGCAGCGACAGGTTCAAATTGAAATGTAATATGATGAAAGCCTGCACGTTTTGCGGCACGATATAATATGGATTCTGCTTGCTGGTTAGCTAATTCTCCACCGCGACCATGGAAGTTAATTGGCCGTCCAATCACTGTATCGTCTATAACTTGTTGTAAGGTATGTTCAGCAGTATCTTTGATATTTTTCATCATGGCGCAAACAAGGTCTTCGAAAAAACTAATTTGTGTTTCATGAAGCCCGGAAGCGCCTAAAAACGACTTAGGTGATTTTACATAATAAACATCTCTTGGGTCACTTAAATATAAATCTAAGGCAGCTTGCCCGAAAACAATATCTTCAGGCATTAAATCGACCCCTTCATCTTGATTAAAAGTTATCGACCTTCTTAATATTTGCTGCCCAATTTCATCTGAAGGTGTGATTTTGCAATGACGAAATAGGTGTTCAGATACAGATTCTCTTGTTGGCGCACACAGTGTTGATGGAATATATTTACTATGGCCCTCTAATGGTAATAGTGTCGGTATTCCGTCCTTCATGATTGCGACAGCGCAGTTGGATGTACCGTAATCAAAGCCTATAAACATCTCGCCTCCAAAATAGTAACCTTGAAAAAAAGGGTTGTGACTTTATATCAAGCAATCAAGAATTACTACCAAAATAGCTAGTTAATTTAACGTTGCAAGATTAGAAAATGATAAGATAGGCATGACTTCGCTTTTCTCAAAGTCAGTTGTGTGATTAAGGTTATGGAACTATTTTTAACCTTTCTTAAGCAGATGTATGCACTATAGTATATGGAGGTAGATAGAAAATTAACATATAGTGCTCATCTTAATTCTAACTTATCTTGAATGCAGAAATAAACAAGTTGAGAATATGAGAATATTGCTTATGCTGGTTTATTCGACCATTTATTATATTTTTATTATATGTAATTGAATCAATATAAAAACAACATACTTTATTTCGTTTGAAATGTGTAAGATTGAGTGATGGTTTTAGACGTAATTTAAATATTATTTTTATATTATTAATGTGTTAAATTTAACCTTGATTGTATTTTTATCCGGTGGATTAATTATTACAATATTTACCCCATATTATATTAAAATCATCATTAGGGAACTCTTTGTCTTTATCATCAATAATTGGGATAGAGACAACATTACGACCATCGTCATGAAGATATGTTTTAACGATAAAACGTTTAAATGAATATGGTGTTTGGCTGGTGAAAATGAGTACTTCTCCACAAACATAACCTAACATTCCATGGTCAAGGGTTTCCCTTATCTCATGATATTTAACATTTTTATACTCTGCTGTTTTAGGGTCAGCTAAAAAATCCTCAACTGCTTTTTGTGATTTTTCAATAATATCTAGATCAGGTGTATAGTTACTTGCGACACCGCCAATAAAGGAAGCACCAGCAATAAGGCCAACAACTAAGAATGAAAATATTTTATTTTTCATGTTTTTTATTTCTTATGTGATTGTTTTACATTCCTAAAAATAACGTCGTAAAAGAAAAATGTTTAATCGTATATAAGTGAAATTAAGAGCGTTAATTTTACTTACGTTATTATACACAGGTTCAATTTTAGGAGTTTAATATGGTGAATGTAGCATAAAATTATTTAATGTAATATAGAGATGAAATAATGATGAGCAGTAAGAAACGAAAAATTACATATTTAAATGAATTGACATTAATTAGGGGGAGTATATTTGTTACTATAGTGATAATTTAGTATGTATTAACACTTAATGCAAAGATATTAATTTTATATATTTGAATTATTTTTTATTTCCCATTATTTTTGCCATTTGGATGGCTTCAATTAGTTGTGAACGATTAATACGGGAGCTATTGCTATCTAATAGTTTTTGCCAAATATCAATTGCTTGCTCGTAATTTGCATTCATAAATGCATCAGAAGCAACTAGCATTAAGGCTGTGACCTCATTGTTATCAAGAGCTAGGGCTTTATTAATTACAGCATGAGCATCTGGAGTCAGGTGCTGCCCTGCTTGATAATATAATACAGTTGCAATTGCGGAGTATATTTGTGCATTCTCACCGCCATATTTTAGTGCTCGATAATAAGCGATTAGCGCGTTGTCATAGCTATTTTGATATAAATAATATTCACCAAGTGTTGCCCATAGTTCACTATTTTCAGGTGACTGACGAATATCATTTTGTAAACGTAACAAGTCATTTTGTTCTTGTTGTAACGGAGTGAATGATAAAAGAGGATCAGAGATACGTAAATATTCGCGATACGTCAGTTCAAAGCGGGGTATAAAGAAACAACCCATAATGGCGAAGAATAATACAATGATAAACACCGTGCTTTGTTTCTGTTGAGAAGGCGATTCATCAGTCACGGAGACTAAAAGTTGTTTTGTAGTTTGGGTTACTTCGGGGCTATCATGGCGATAATGATATTTTTGTCGGCGAGTTAAGTAGAATGTTAAACTTAAAATCCCCGCCAGAGCAATGATGGGCAATCCCCATAATAAAGCAGTTCCTAGCGTTAGCGGTGGGTTATAAAGAACAAACTCGCCATATCTATCAGTCATATATTGTTGGATTTGGCTCTTATTTTTACCTTCAGCTACCATTTTGAATACTTGATGCCGCATACTGACCGCAGTAGGGGCATTTGACTCTAATAAATTTTGATTTTGACATTGTGGGCAACGTAGTGATGAGGCAATTTGCAAGGAATAGTCTTGTTCTTCCTGCGAATTAAATTGCCACACGTCTACAATTTGTGCTTTAGCCATAAACGAAGCAAATAAGAAAATGAAAGTGACTAAAGCTTTATTCATGCTTTGTTCTTCCCTTTACCCAACCAATTAGCAGCCCAAAACACATAAATAACGCACCTCCCCAAATCCATTGAATGCCATCTTGCACATAAAAGCGGATTGCGTAGCTATTTGCACCTGTTTTCTCCCCTAAAACAGCATACCAATTACGTACCCAGCCCCAATAGGTTCCTGGTTCAATCATTAATTGCTGACGTGCCGTATAAAAACGGCGTTCAGTAATTAATTGGTGTAAGGGGTGGTTGGCTTGGGCAACTTGTATAACGGCTTTTTCAGTTGTGTAATTCCCCTTAGCAAGGAGTTTAAGCTGTTTAAATTGGAACTGATAATCTGCTAAAGAAACAGACTGCCCAATGGAAAGGTTGACACTAATTTCTTGCCGGCTACCAACGGAAAGGGCAATACCCGCAGCAAAAATAATTACCCCAGTATGGGCAAGAAGAGAGGGTAATTGTTGGTTAATTACACGAATTGGACGTAACCAAAAAATGCATAAAATAGCCATTAAAAACCCACACGAAATGGCGATAATTATTCCGTGTGACCATAGAACAATACTGAGTAATGTACTGAGGAGCAATATAACCGGAAATCGCCATTGGGTGATGAAAGGGATTTTCTTCGGTAGATTAAGCACGCTTAATGCCATAATAAGTAACATTAAAATGCCGAATGGGAGTAATGCTTGATTAAAATATGGCGCACCAACAGAAATTTTCCCCCAACCAAAGAGGGCATAAATCATTGGATAAAGCGTACCAGTAAGAACAATAAATAATACTGTAGCAAATAGGACTAATGTTAATAATAAGTAAGTATCACGTTTATTCACCTTAGCGGTTTTACTTTCTACATTTTTTGCTTTCCAGCCATAAATAAACAAAGCAATAAGGCTTAAGATACTAAATAGTAAAAATAGGGGAACGGCTCTCACATTATCAAGGGCAAAAGCATGTACAGACATTAAAATGCCAGAGCGTACAATTAATGTACCCAATAAAGATAAGATGAAGGTAAGAATGGCAAGTAATATTGACCAGTGCCGATATCCTTCAGTTTTCCTCGATGCGGATAAGCTATGAAGCAGGGCAGTGGCACTTAGCCAAGGAAGTAGTGATGCATTTTCAACAGGGTCCCAAAACCACCAACCCCCCCAGCCTAATTCGTTATATGCCCACCATGAACCCAGCGTAATTCCGAGAGTCAGTATACACCAACTTGGTACGGTGAAACGCCAACACAACCAAGCCGTGATTTGATTAAATTGGCCTGTGAGTATTGATGCGAGAATTAAGGCGGTCACAACCATTAACCCACTATAGCCTAAATACAGCAATGGAGGATGTAAAATAAGCCCCCAATGCTGCAACATTGGGTTGAGATCACGCCCTTCAATTGCGGGTGGGAAAATCCGCTCAAAAGGGTCGGAATAAAAAATAATGAACCATAATAAAGCGCCACTGATCATGGCAAGAAAGGTTAATGTCAGTGGGAAGACAAGATGATTTTGCTGGCGATAGCGCCAAGCAAATAATGCGCTCCAAGCCGATATAAACAGTAACCAAAGGAAAATTGACCCTTCATGTCCTCCCCATACTGCGGCAATCTTGATATATAAAGGGGATAAACGATGACTATGTTGTGCAACATATACTACGGAAAAGTCACTTTGGATAAAGCTGATGGTCAAACAAATATAGGCAGTAAGTAGCAGAAAAAACTGTGAATAAGTCCAAAGCACGTTCTGAGGCATTTGCCTCGGAACGTGTTGGATGAGACCAATAACTCCACTCAAAGCCTGAAAGCTAGCGATACATAAAGCCAATACAAGGCAGAGAAAGCCGATTTCAGGGAGTATTAGTTCCAATTATCACCTTTATGATTGAATGAGTTATGCAACTGTTAATTGCCCCGCATATAACACAAAAAAGCGTAAGCAAAATACACCTAATAAGCTGGCACCACTGATAATCAACACTCGAGATGCCCCTAGTCCTTTATCAGCCCATTTTTTTAATGCTAAAGGAATAATGAAGCCGAAACCGACGACACCAATCCAGAACCAAGTGGTCCAGAAACCGCCACCCAGCGCCGCAGTTAAGGAACGTATCTTCCCGTCATCGCCAAGTGCTAACCCAACAAAAAATGCAGCTAATAGGAATATTTCTAACCAAATCACATAGCCTTCAACTTTATGTAGAAATGCACTTTCAGGGTTATGAACATTTTTACGATAACGTAGGGCGATAGTAATTAGCGCGACTGCGATCCCCGACGATATCCCTGAAAATAGGAATAAAGCGGGTAAAATCGGGTTATTTAAGAAAGGGTACGATTTTAGCGCTGAGAGTAAAAAGCCAGTATAGGCTCCAAGTAGTACCGCGAGTACTAACATGATGATATCGAGAAAGCGCACAACGCGATTAAATAAGCTTAATATACGAGGAACAAAACTGAATTTAGGGAGCCATTTTTGTTGTAATGTAATCACCTCTTTTTCATATATTTTTGCTAACCAAATAACCAGAACTACCATATATAGCTGAAATAGCATGACCCCCATCGACATCACTGAAGTTAGGCTGTAGTGGAACATCAGTTTCCAAAACGTCCACGGACGAGTTAAGTGGAGGATCAAAATCAGTAGCCCAAATATGATGGTTGTTGGCGCAAGTATCAGTGTCGTTCTCATTAGAGTACTGTCACTGCCTGCCGCTTTGGGGTAATACTGACGTAGTAATACCGCCAGTACGACTAGCCCTGCCGAAATACCAATTAAGAATAGATAAACAGCAATTGGCCAATCCCAAACGAGAGATTCAAAATGGAAAGCTGAAGCTGTTGTCATTGGCTAACCTCCCCATATTTGAAGGGAACTCGATACATTTTGGGGTGTGTGCCGAGCGCTATTTTGAACCGGTATGTTGGTTTTTCTTTTAGCATTAACGAAATATCGCTATTAGGATCATCTAAATTACCAAATGTCAGTGCTTTGGTTGGGCAAGACTCGACACAAGCGGGTTGTTTACCCTTTTTTAGATTGGTTTTACGACAAAAATCGCATTTATCGGCGGTTTTACTCACGGGGTGAATAAACCTGACACGGTAAGGACAGGCTGCAATACAATATTGACAACCTACGCATAAGTCAGGGTTTACATCCACAATTCCAGTTGTTTTATCGATAAAAGAGGCCCCTGTAGGGCATACATCAACACAAGGGGCGCTCTCACAATGTTGGCAGGAATGGCGAAAAAAACGATATTTAACATCAGGAAACTGACCAATAGGTTCACTACGAATAATCGTTAACCGAGAAACACCTTCGGGGACTTGGTTAACTTCTCTACACGCATCCATACACGCCGTACAGCCGATACACAAGTTTTCATCGTGGATCATGCCGTAGCGAACCCCGTCTATTTTCATTGTATTCGCTAGAGTATGACTCGCTATCCCCCCCACCGCCGCCAGTGCGCCTGAGTAGATGATGAATTGACGACGAGAACAACTCATGGTTGCTCCTTACGCAATTTTACCGCTGCTGGGTTAAAGTCAGGGTTATTGCGTTGATCAGAGTGGCAGTCGACACAAATTTTCACTTTCCCTTTATCTGTCAGTACCTTCATAGTGTCTTGTTTAGGATGAAGGTCATGGCAGCTAGCACAGGCTACTTTGGTGACGTGGACATCATGTGGCCAAAACGCTTTTTGTAGCTGTTCGGGTAAGTGACAGGACAAACACACACTATTTTGCTGTTCCACACCGTACATTGGGTCGTTAAAACGCATAACATCTTTAACGCCTTCACGGTGTTTTGGTCCAGGATTCCCGTGACAATTGGTACAAGTTACCGGTAAGTTATTATTGGGGTTAATAACTTCTGCGTGCGTGCCGTGCATGCCTTCTTTGTCAGGTTTATGGCAGTCGATGCAAGCGCTATCTGCGCTACGCTGCGGTGTAACAACCCAACGGCCTTCTGCATTTTCTTGTGCAATCTGAGGTGTCGCGGATGCAGCCGCTGCCCATAATAAGCCTGTTGCCAGCACCCCAGCAGTTAATAACGAACGTAGTACGCTCATATTCACTCCATTGGTTAAATCGCCCTTAGGTTGCGGGCGAATCTAGTTTATTTGGCTAATAGGTTATTTTTACGAGCTTGGTCATCCCACTGTGGCACGACTGTTTTTAAGAACTCTTGTTTTTCTGCATTAATTTTTTGCATATCTAAACCAATAGCTTGCTGTGCTTTTTCTTTAGTCGAAATATCGGGAATAGCTATTTCATGGGTGATCCCTTTGGAACCTAGCAAGCGAGCTAATTTAGTCCGTGCATCCGCAGCCTTATCCATCGCACCACCTAACATACGCAAACCTTCATCTGGTGCGTGCATATGAATACCGTGAGAGGCAATAGATAAATCCCAGCGCCATTGCGCATGACGAATATCGGTTAAAATTGGTTTCATTTCATCTTCGGTTGCACCTGCATCCCAAGCTGCTTTTGCTTCAAAGTGAGCACGAACTAACTGGTCTTCAACTTTGATTTTCATTTCTTGGATAGCGTGTTTACGTTCAGCGACAACATCTTGCAGTTGTTGTTTACTTTGAGTATGGCAAGTACTACAGGTTTGTTCGAAATTATCGAATGGGTTACCGATTTTATGACTGGTATACAGCTCACCTTTGTCGTTTTGCAGTTTAGGCATATGGCAGTCAATACAGGTCACATTATTTTTACCATGAATACCCGCACTCCAGGTTTCATACTCAGGGTGCTGTGCTTTTAACATGGGGGCTTTTGATAAGGAGTTTGTCCAATCAGAAAAACCGATATTATCGTAGTAAACTTCCATATCCTCGACTTTTGTCCCGTTATCCCATGGGAATTTCACTGATTTTTTATCGCCAGAGAAATAATACTCAACGTGACATTGACCACAGACCATGGATTGCTGGTCGAAGCGACTGGCTGTAGCAAATGGTTTACCAATGGCTTCCATTGCCCGTTCTGCATATGGGCGTGAGAGAGTTAACTCCGGTTTGCCTTTAGCAAAATCGGGTGAATCTGTTTTGTGGCAGTCGGCACAACCTAAAACATTCACAACTTCAGGACCGCCTTTTGCCCATTTGCCTTCAAAGTAGCCATCTTCGCCATGTTCTTGGATTAACCTAGCAACATCTGGGCTTTTACAGCTCCAGCATGCCATAGGCAATGGGCCATCTTGAGCATCTTTTGGCGCACCAGTTCGTAACGTTTCACGAACGTCGTGACAATTGGTACAAGTTACCGGTAAGTTATTATTGGGGTTAATAACTTCTGCGTGCGTGCCGTGCATGCCTTCTTTGTCAGGTTTATGGCAGTCGATGCAAGCGCTATCTGCGCTACGCTGCGGTGTAACAACCCAACGGCCTTCTGCATTTTCTTGTGCAATCTGAGGTGTCGCGGATGCAGCCGCTGCCCATAATAAGCCTGTTGCCAGCACCCCAGCAGTTAATAACGAACGTAGTACGCTCATATTCACTCCATTGGTTAAATCGCCCTTAGGTTGCGGGCGAATCTAGTTTATTTGGCTAATAGGTTATTTTTACGAGCTTGGTCATCCCACTGTGGCACGACTGTTTTTAAGAACTCTTGTTTTTCTGCATTAATTTTTTGCATATCTAAACCAATAGCTTGCTGTGCTTTTTCTTTAGTCGAAATATCGGGAATAGCTATTTCATGGGTGATCCCTTTGGAACCTAGCAAGCGAGCTAATTTAGTCCGTGCATCCGCAGCCTTATCCATCGCACCACCTAACATACGCAAACCTTCATCTGGTGCGTGCATATGAATACCGTGAGAGGCAATAGATAAATCCCAGCGCCATTGCGCATGACGAATATCGGTTAAAATTGGTTTCATTTCATCTTCGGTTGCACCTGCATCCCAAGCTGCTTTTGCTTCAAAGTGAGCACGAACTAACTGGTCTTCAACTTTGATTTTCATTTCTTGGATAGCGTGTTTACGTTCAGCGACAACATCTTGCAGTTGTTGTTTACTTTGAGTATGGCAAGTACTACAGGTTTGTTCGAAATTATCGAATGGGTTACCGATTTTATGACTGGTATACAGCTCACCTTTGTCGTTTTGCAGTTTAGGCATATGGCAGTCAATACAGGTCACATTATTTTTACCATGAATACCCGCACTCCAGGTTTCATACTCAGGGTGCTGTGCTTTTAACATGGGGGCTTTTGATAAGGAGTTTGTCCAATCAGAAAAACCGATATTATCGTAGTAAACTTCCATATCCTCGACTTTTGTCCCGTTATCCCATGGGAATTTCACTGATTTTTTATCGCCAGAGAAATAATACTCAACGTGACATTGACCACAGACCATGGATTGCTGGTCGAAGCGACTGGCTGTAGCAAATGGTTTACCAATGGCTTCCATTGCCCGTTCTGCATATGGGCGTGAGAGAGTTAACTCCGGTTTGCCTTTAGCAAAATCGGGTGAATCTGTTTTGTGGCAGTCGGCACAACCTAAAACATTCACAACTTCAGGACCGCCTTTTGCCCATTTGCCTTCAAAGTAGCCATCTTCGCCATGTTCTTGGATTAACCTAGCAACATCTGGGCTTTTACAGCTCCAGCATGCCATAGGCAATGGGCCATCTTGAGCATCTTTTGGCGCACCAGTTCGTAACGTTTCACGAACGTCGATAATTGCATAAGCATGGCCTCGTGGCTTGTTATAGTCACGAGAGAATGGGTATCCTGCCCAAAGTACCACTAAGCGAGGATCTTCAGCGAGCGCATCTTCGCGGTTGGATTGCTCTGAAGTTGCTCTCCATGAATGGTATTGATCTGGGTGAGCCACCTCGAAAGTTTCATTTCGAGCATTAATAGTGGAAGTCGTATCTTTAGTGGTAGGGGTTTGTGCATGCACAGAGGTAAATAGAAATATTCCTGCCACCAAACTCAATAAGTATAGTGCATTATTTCTTATGTTTGCCATAAAGGGCCTCGAGTAATGTTAGCCAGCCATCCCTTCATTGTTCGAGTTGTTTTTTTTCATGTAGCCTGTAACTCGGACGAATTTGGATATATTTTTGTTATATAAGTTTGATAGTAAGCGCACAGATGCTATCAAGACATTGCCAGCTTATATGTGTAACAAAAAACCACACTAAAAATATTGTTTTTGATCAAAAGATAATTTGTATTAAAGGAATAGAATGCAGAGAAATAATAAAAATGAGGTACTGTTAAATCTGATATAGTTATTAGTCACTAGTTTTCAAACTGTTTTAAATGAAATGGATCGTAATGATTCTTATTTTTTAAAATAAAATTAATTTTAATTTAATTTGTTGATTTTATGTGTTTTTTTAAATTTTATTTACTCTTGTATTATTTTTATAATAAAAGAGTAAAAGTAAAATGTGCGTAATATCAAAAATATCGCATATATTTTTTTGCAAAATGACATTGCATATACCACTTTAGTAGTAGTTTTTGGTGTTAATTTAAACCCATAACATTAAAAGTTAGGTTTAATTTAAAAAATCATATTGAATGATTGTTAAAAAATAATTAATAAATTGTCTTAATTACCTCTTTTGGCTCTATTTTGAAGGTCAATCCCATCAATAAAACCAATGTCATCATTTTAGGGCGTAAGTCGTGTTATTACTCCTGTTACCTCCTAGGTAGTATGTATTTTTATAACCTCTCTCGTTAATATTTCTCATAAATACACATATAAAAAATGCGGTTTATTAGTACTTTTTAGTTTTCTTGTTGGCAATGTAAAGGAAAAAACATGGTTGATCTCACCCGTCGGGGAGTATTAACTGGTGCGTGGCGTAACGCAGCTCCAGTGGTTCGGCCGCCATGGAGTGGTAGTGAAGTGCAATTTATCGAATTGTGCACCCGTTGCAACGCGTGTGTGGAAAGTTGTGAAACTGCAATTTTGCGACCAGGCGCGGGCGGCTATCCCGTTGTTGATTTTAAACGCGGAGAATGTACTTTCTGTTACGCATGTGCGGCATCATGCCCTGAACCTATTTTCCTATCAAAACATTCCCAACCTTGGAATATCTCAATTTCGATTGGCCAGAATTGCCTTGCGTATCTTTCGATCGAGTGTCGTCGTTGCCAAGACAGTTGTGAGCCAGAAGTCATCTCTTTTCGTCCGTCACTGGCAGGTATTTACCAGCCAAAAATAGAAACGCAAGGCTGTACAGGCTGCGGAGCTTGTGTTGCAAGTTGCCCAGTATCAGCCATTACCGTGGAGCATGAACATGCACAGTAACTATCAAGTGTGCAGTTTAATCGTACAAGTAAAAAGTGAACGAATGTCTGCTGTGACCGAAAAAATAGAACAATTTTCGAATTGTGAAGTTGCGTTAAGTTCTCCAGACAACGGAAAACTGATCGTTGTGGTTGAAGGTCAAGATAGCAGAGCATTGTTAGATACTATTGATTTAGTACGCGATATTGATGGTGTACTAGATGTTTCGCTGGTGTATCACCAGCAGGATGAGCAAGGTGAGGAAGATTATGAAACTCAGTCGTCGTAGCTTTATGAAAGCCAATGCGATAGCGGCCGCTGCTGCGGCGGCCGGTATTGGTGCACCCAGCATTGCGAAAGCTGTTGTTGGTCAACAGGAAAGTATCAAATGGGACAAAGCGCCTTGCCGTTTTTGCGGTACAGGCTGTGGCGTTCTGGTGGGAACGCAAAATGGCCGTATTGTAGCAAGTCAAGGTGACCCTGAGGCTCCTGTTAACCGTGGTCTGAACTGTATCAAAGGGTATTTCTTACCGAAGATCATGTATGGAAAAGACCGTTTAACACAGCCGATGTTGCGTATGAAAGACGGTGAATATGACAAAAATGGTGAGTTTACTCCAATCACTTGGGAACAAGCCTTTGATGTTATGGAAGAAAAAGTCAAAACCACATTGAAGGATAAAGGCCCTGAAGGCATCGGAATGTTCGGTTCAGGTCAATGGACAGTTTGGGAAGGCTATGCAGCGTCGAAACTGTTTAAAGGGGGCTTCCGCTCGAATAATTTAGACCCGAATGCTCGCCACTGTATGGCGTCTGCGGTTGTTGGCTTCATGCGTACTTTTGGTATGGATGAGCCTATGGGTTGTTATGATGATATTGAGCACGCAGATGCATTTGTTCTGTGGGGCTCGAATATGGCAGAAATGCACCCAATTTTATGGTCACGCATTACTAACCGCCGTCTATCTAATCCAGATGTACGTGTTGCGGTACTCTCCACATTTAAGCATCGTAGTTTTGAATTGGCGGATAACGGGATTGTATTTACGCCGCAATCTGACCTTGTGATCCTGAACTATATCGCAAACTACATTATTCAAAATAATGCAGTTAATCAGGAATTCCTCGATAAACACGTGAATTTACGTCGTGGTGCAACAGATATCGGTTATGGATTACGCCCAACTCACCCATTAGAAAAAAGTGCAAAAAATGCGGGTTCCGATGCATCAGAGCCAATGACATGGGATGAGTATAAGGCATTTGTCGCAGAATATACGTTAGATAAAACGGCAGAAATGACCGGTGTGCCAAAAGATCAATTAGAAGAGTTAGCGAAACTTTACGCTGACCCGAATACCAAAGTGGTATCTTACTGGACGATGGGCTTTAACCAGCATACTCGTGGCGTTTGGGCAAATAACTTAGCGTATAACCTACATTTATTGACCGGCAAAATCTCTCAGCCTGGTTGCGGTCCTTTCTCTTTAACTGGCCAGCCTTCAGCATGCGGTACTGCGCGTGAGGTTGGAACATTCTCTCACCGTTTACCTGCTGACATGGTGGTTACTAACGAAAAACACCGTGAAAAAGTGGAAGGTGTTTGGGGCTTACCTGCTGGCACTATTCCTGAAAAAGTCGGTTTACATGCTGTTGCTCAAGACCGAGCGCTCAAAGACGGTAAGCTGAACTTCTATTGGGTAATGTGCAACAACAATATGCAAGCAGGCCCAAATATTAATGAAGAACGCATGCCAGGCTGGCGTGATCCGCGTAATTTTATTGTTGTTTCTGACCCCTATCCAACAGTCAGTGCGTTAGCCGCCGATCTGATCTTGCCAACGGCGATGTGGGTAGAAAAAGAAGGGGCGTATGGTAACGCAGAGCGTCGCACTCAATTTTGGCGCCAACAAGTTAAAGCACCGGGTGAAGCAAAGTCAGATTTAATGCAGATGGTGTTGTTCTCTCGACGTTTTAAAACGGATGAGGTTTGGTCTGAAGAGCTATTGGCGAAAAAACCGGAGCTACGTGGAAAAACCTTATATGACGTGTTATTTGCCAATGAAGCGGTGACTAAATTCCCTGTTAGCGAACTCGCTGAAGACCAGTTAAACGACGAATCTCGTGAACTTGGTTTTTATTTGCAAAAAGGCTTGTTTGAAGAATATGCAGGCTTTGGACGCGGTCATGGTCACGACCTTGCTGATTTCGATGAATATCATAAAGCACGTGGTATTCGTTGGCCTGTTGTCGATGGCAAAGAAACCATGTGGCGTTATAGCGAAGGGAACGACCCATACGTTAAAGCCGGTGCTGGTTATCAATTTTACGGTAAGCCAGATGGTAAAGCGGTTATTTTTGCATTGCCATTTGAACCTGCGGCAGAGTCTCCAGATAAAGAATATGACCTGTGGCTATCAACCGGACGTGTATTAGAACATTGGCATACTGGAAGTATGACTCGCCGTGTTCCCGAATTACATCGAGCTTTCCCTGAATCATTAGTCTTTATACATCCATTAGATGCGAAAGACAGAGGGTTACGTCGTGGAGACAAAGTCAAAGTGGTTTCACGCCGTGGTGATGTGACGACGATTGTGGAGACACGTGGCCGTAACAGACCACCGAAAGGCTTAGTGTACATGGCGTTCTTCGATGCTGCGCAGCTAGTGAATAACTTAACACTGGATGCAACGGACCCACTTTCAAAAGAAACGGATTACAAAAAATGTGCCGTTAAATTAGAAAAGGTGTAATAGCTAATGCCCCAGAAAGCGAAAGCTCAAAAGGCTAAGTCCCAGAACAGTCGCCGTCGTTTTTTGCGTGATGTTGCTCGCGCAGCGGGCGGGTTAGCGGCTGTTGGTGTGGTACTGGGGCTTCAGCAACAAACGTCTCGGGCCAGCGGAGTTAGGCTCCGCCCACCGGGCGCTCTTGATGAAAAGGCATTTTCAAGTGCTTGTGTACGTTGTGGTCAATGCGTGCAAGCTTGCCCTTATGACATGTTGAAACTAGCAACATTAGCATCAGGCTTAGCAGCAGGAACCCCGTACTTCATCGCCCGTGAAAACCCATGTGAAATGTGTGAAGACATTCCGTGCGCCAAGGTATGTCCAAGTGGTGCGCTGGATAAAGACATTGAATCAATTAATGATGCACGAATGGGATTGGCAGTTTTGTTAGATCAGGAAAACTGTCTTAATTTTCAAGGGTTAAGGTGTGACGTCTGTTACCGAGTATGTCCACTTATTGATGAAGCAATCACCTTGGAATTGGAACAAAACCACCGAACAGGTAAACATGCGAGGTTCTTACCAACAGTCAATAGCAATTACTGTACAGGGTGCGGTAAGTGTGAACAGGCTTGTGTACTGGAAGAAGCTGCTATCAAGGTATTACCAAGGTCGCTAGCGAAAGGTGAATTAGGTCATCATTACCGTTTTGGCTGGCTGGAGGGCAACAATGGCAAATCGTAAGCGTGATGCCGGACGTGAAGCTCAGACTAAAAAGGGCTGGTGGCATAGCCATAAGTGGTTGGTATTTCGACGTGTGAGCCAATTGCTTGTGCTCGCTATGTTTCTCAGTGGGCCATGGTTCGGTGTTTGGGTTTTACATGGGAACTACAGTAGCAGCTTATTGCTAGATACTGTGCCTTTGACTGACCCACTCATTACCTTAGAAAGCTTAGCAAGTGGATATTTACCCGGTATTTCGGCACTGGTAGGCGCAGTTATTGTGTTCGGGGTATATGCACTATTAGGTAAGCGTATTTTCTGTAGTTGGGTCTGTCCTGTGAATCCGATCACGGATGCGGCAGCTTGGTTGCGCCGTAAGTTTGAGTTAAACCAGTCCGCAACAATACCGCGTTATATCCGCTATGTATTGCTCGGAGTGATCCTCATTGGTTCAGCGGTGACAGGGACTCTTCTTTGGGAATGGTTAAATCCAGTTTCATTAATGGGGCGCAGTTTAATTTTTGGTTTTGGTAGCGGTGCATTAGTCCTCGTTGCACTGTTTTTATTCGATTTATTGGTTGTGGAACATGGATGGTGTGGTCACCTTTGCCCTCTGGGTGCCCTGTATGGCATCGCGGGTTTTAAAGGCGCATTAGTTGTTACAGCGGAAAATAAACAAAATTGTAGCCGCTGTATGGATTGTTTCCACATTTGTCCGGAGCCGCAAGTACTGCGTGCCCCGGTCTTAGATAAGCAAGCCCCAGCGCAGATTATAGATAAAGACTGCATTACTTGCGGTCGTTGTATCGATGTCTGTTCTGAGGATGTTTTTAAAATAACACTACGATGGAGCTCGGGAGCAAAATCATGAAAAATCCTGTCCTGAAAAAGACGCTAAGCCGCGCAATTGCAGGTATGGCCCTTGTTGTTAGTAGTCTTGTTTGGGCTGCTAATGGTGTCGATTTGTCTCAATCACCGGAAGTGTCTGGTACGACAGAGGGAAGCATTCATATTCCGAAAGAACAGGAAAGAATGGCGCTAAACTATGTGAACCAACCGCCGATGATCCCACATAGCGTTGAAGGTTACCAAATTACGACGAATACTAACCGCTGTTTACAGTGCCATGGTGTTGAGAATTACCGGACAACAGGTGCGCCAAGAGTGAGTCCAACACACTTTATGGATGCAACAGGTAAAGTGCTTGGTGAAGTCGCACCAAATCGCTATTTTTGTTTACAGTGCCATGTGCCGCAGTCAGATACGGCACCTATCATTGATAACACATTTACCCCATCCAAAGGCTTTGGGAAATAAGGGGGAGACATGGCAAATAACAATGATAAGCAGGTCAATGGCGAAAAACAGCCGCGTAAAGGGCTCTTTGGCTTAATTGGACGAATATGGCGTTGGTGGCGTAGACCAAGTCGCTTAGCGTTAGGCACCTTATTGCTGATCGGTTTTGTGGGTGGCGTGATTTTCTGGGGAGGCTTTAATACGGGGATGGAAATGGCGAATACAGAAGAGTTTTGTATTAGTTGCCATGAGATGCGTGAAAATGTCTATGAAGAATATATGGATACCATTCACTATACGAACCGTAGTGGTGTGAGGGCGACTTGTCCAGACTGCCACGTACCCCATGAATTTGGCCCCAAAATGGTACGCAAAATTCAAGCCAGTAAAGAATTATACGGTAAGATTTTTGGCATTATTGATACACCACAAAAATTTGAAGACCACCGTTTGGCAATGGCACAAAGCGAATGGCGCCGGATGAAAAATAATGACTCTCAGGAATGTCGTAACTGTCACAACTTTGAGTATATGGATTTTACTGCGCAAAAAGGGGTCGCGGCAAAAATGCATGACCAAGCTTTAACTGAAGGTAAAACCTGTATTGATTGCCATAAAGGGATCGCACATAAATTACCGGATATGCGTGAAGTTGAACCGGGCTTTTAACCTTAGAGAGTCGTTTTACCATTGCTTATAACTATGATTTGTAAACAATGGTTAACAAATAGGCTGGTTATACATCTGAGTATGATCAGCCTAAGTTATATTTGTGTTAAATCAATATATTTGCTTTTTTAACGTGTATTGTATGATGTGCTGTTATGCAGAATTTACTAACAATATAAAAAATCAAGGTAACTAAACTATGTGGAAAAAGCTTCATCAACTTGCCATTCCAGTCAACCTTTACCGGTTATGCGGCCGTCTAGTACCGTGGTTTATTATATTGAGTGTAGTCTGTTTAGCTGTCGGTTGGATTTGGGGTTTTGGTTTCGCACCAACAGATAAAGTTCAAAGTGAAAGTTATCGCATTATGTATATCCATGTTCCAGCTGCAATGTGGTCAATGGGGATTTACGCAGCCATGGCGATCACGGCCTTTGTGGGTTTAGTTTGGCAAATGAAAGTGTCGGAATTGGCCATAGCAGCAATGGCTCCCATAGGAGCAGTGTTTACGTTTATTGCATTAGTGACAGGTGCAACATGGGGTAAACCAATGTGGGGCGCGTGGTGGGTATGGGATGCACGTTTAACCTCCGAGCTGATTTTACTTTTTCTATATGTGGGGATTATTGCTTTATGGCATGCGTTTGATGATCGTCGTATGGCGGGCAAAGCAGCGGCTATTTTAGTGTTAATCGGGGTGATAAATTTACCTATCATTCATTACTCTGTTGAATGGTGGCAAACGCTGCATCAGCCTTCTACTCGTATGCAAGAAAGTATTAACCCTGCAATGCGCACACCACTCCGTTTAGCTATCTTGGGTTACTTATTTTTATTTATTTCTTTGACATTAATTCGTTTACGTAATCAATTATTGATTCTAGAACGCAATCGCCCATGGGTATTAGACATAGTTAATAAGGGAGGCCGCAAGTCATGACATCCGCATTTGCATCTTGGAGTGATTTTTTTGCGATGGGGGGCTATGGTTTTTATGTATGGCTGGCTGTTGCGCTAACCTTAATACCGATTCTGTTACTCTGTTTGCATACATTTTTTCAAAGAAAAATGATTATAAACGCAATTCTTAAACAGCAAGCTCGTGAAGTAAGGCAAAAAGCGGCAAGAGCGCGTAGGGAGGGGATGTGAATATTCGTCGTCGTAACCGGCTTTGGTTAATTTGTTCCATACTTGTCGGTGTCGGTTTAACATTGGCGTTGATCCTATATGCGCTACGCTCCAGTATTGACCTCTTCTATACACCCGGTGAAATTATTTATGGTAAACGGGAAACCCATCAAATTCCAGAGGTTGGGCAGCGTTTACGTGTGGGTGGAATGGTAATGCCAGGCAGTGTTGTACGCGATGACTCAAACCCAAACTCATTAAAAATCACCTTTACGGTTTATGATGCTGAAGGTGAGGTAGATGTGAGCTATGACGGTATTTTGCCCGATTTATTTAAAGAAGGGCAGGGGGTTGTTGTTCAAGGCGAATTACAAGCGAACAACCATGTTTTAGCCAAAGAAGTCTTGGCGAAACACGATGAAAACTACACTCCACCAGAAGTTGAAAAAGCGATGCAAGAAAATCACCGCAGGCCAGCAGCTGCCTATAAGGACAATGCATCATGATCCCTGAAATTGGTAGCATTCTGCTTTGCTTAGCATTAGGTATTGCGGTTTTACTGTCGTTTTACCCTTTATGGGGAGTGGCACGTAATGACGCACGCTTAATGTCATCATCTCGTCCATTAGCATGGTTACTTTTCTTATGTGTCACAGGGGCATTTTTAGTATTAGTCAATGCCTTTATTGTTAACGACTTCTCTGTGACTTATGTTGCTAATAACTCCAACACACAATTACCCATTTGGTACCGCATAGCCGCAACATGGGGGGCTCATGAAGGTTCTTTATTGCTATGGGTATTGTTGATGAGCGGTTGGACTTTTGCCGTAGCAATAGGAAGTTATCGTATGCCACTTGATATTGTGGCTAGAGTACTCGCGGTAATGGGGATGGTCAGTGTTGGCTTTTTGTTATTTATTATCTTCACCTCAAACCCATTTTCACGTACGTTGCCGGCTTTCCCGATTGAAGGGCGAGACCTCAACCCGTTATTACAAGACCCTGGGCTAATTTTTCACCCTCCATTGTTGTATATGGGGTATGTTGGTTTCTCTGTGGCATTTGCCTTTGCCATTGCGGCATTGCTTAGCGGGCGTTTAGATAGCTCTTTCACTCGCTTTGCACGCCCATGGACGATGGCGGCATGGTTCTTTTTAACCCTTGGCATTATGCTAGGTTCGGCTTGGGCCTACTATGAATTAGGTTGGGGCGGCTGGTGGTTCTGGGACCCAGTTGAGAATGCCTCATTCATGCCATGGCTAGTGGGGACAGCTCTGATCCACTCATTATCTGTCACTGAGCAGCGAGCCACATTTAAAGCATGGTCATTATTATTGTCGATTTTTGCTTTTTCCTTGTGCTTGCTTGGCACATTTTTAGTGCGTTCTGGGGTTCTAGTTTCTGTACACGCCTTTGCCTCAGACCCATCCCGAGGACTATTTATCCTTGCCTTCATGGTACTGGTGGTCGGTGGCTCTTTATTAGTGTTCGCATTAAGGGGGCATAAGGTTCGTTCAAGGGTCAACAACGCATTGTGGTCACGTGAGTCCATGCTATTAGGGAATAACGTTATTTTAACGGCAGCAATGTTGGTTGTTTTATTAGGGACATTATTACCTTTAGTGCATAAGCAAATTGGTTTGGGGACGATTTCGATTGGTGAGCCGTTCTTTAATACTATGTTTATCGCCTTGATGGTGCCGTTTGCCTTGCTATTGGGGATTGGGCCGTTAGTACGCTGGGGGCGAGATCGCCCTGCTGCTATCAAAAAAATGCTTATTATTGCAACGATAATGACATTAGTGTTGTCATTTGTTTTACCGCTATTAATGGAAGATCGTATTGAGGCGTTAACCGTTGTTGGCTTGATGATGGCGTGCTGGATTGCAATTTTAGCTTTTGCTGAAATGAAAGTTCGTATAAGCAAAAAAATCAAACTAACGCCGAGTTATTGGGGCATGGTTTTGGCGCATTTAGGCTTAGCCGTCACGATAGTTGGGATAGCCTTCAGCCAAAACTACAGTGTTGAGCGCGATGTCAAAATGAAGCCAGGGGATAGCATTAATATTCGGGCTTACACCTTTACGTTTAATGGCGTCAGAGAAGCCGATGGTCCTAATTATCAAGGCGTTATAGGTAGCATCTCTGTAACAGAAAAAGGCAAAGTGGTTAGTATTTTGATGCCTGAAAAACGTTTTTATAACGTTAGTCGTGCTGTAATGACAGAAGCGGCTATTGATGGTGGTTTTACCCGTGATTTATACGCAGCTTTGGGTGAAGAAATATCAAAAAGTACATGGAGCATGCGCTTGTATTATAAACCCTTTGTACGCTGGATTTGGTCAGGTGGTGTATTGATGGCAGTTGGTGCGTTGTTTTGCATGTTTGACCCACGCTACCGTCGTCGTAAATTACAGAGGGAAACGGCATGAATCGCAAAGTCTTTTTAATCCCTTTTATTATCTTTGCAGGGATAGCCGCCGTCTTATTATGGCAGCTAATGCGTAATGCGGAGGGGGATGATCCTCGTTTACTTGAATCTGCTCTAATTGGTAAACCTGTTCCTGTATTTAGGCTCGAATCATTAGAAAACCCCGGGAAACATTATGAATCTGATGTATTAACACAGGGGCAACCGATTTTACTTAATGTATGGGCGACATGGTGCCCGACTTGTCGTGCAGAACATCAGTATCTCAATAAACTGTCTGCACAAGGTGTACGGGTTGTGGGGCTAAACTATAAAGATAAGCGTGATAAAGCGATTGTGTGGCTGCGAGAGCTTGGTAACCCTTATGCACTGAGTTTATTTGATGGGGAGGGGATGTTGGGCCTTGATCTCGGTGTCTATGGCGCACCAGAAACCTTTTTAATCGATGGCAATGGTGTGATCCGCTATCGCCATGCAGGGGCAATGGACGAACGTGTTTGGGAAAAAGAGTTTAAACCCCTTTGGGAACGCTATAATCAGGAGGCGAACCAATGAGGTATTTACTCGGTTTATTCATGTTAGTACTCAGCTCAACAGTCACATATGCGGCTACTGAAGTGTTTACTTTTGATAGCGAACAGCAGGAACAACAATTTCGCAAGTTAACGGAAGAATTACGGTGTCCAAAGTGCCAAAATAACAGTATTGCGGACTCTAACTCAATGATTGCGCTGGACTTACGTCAAAAAGTGTATGAGTTGATGAAAGAAGGTAAAAGCCGGGACGAGATTGTTGATTACATGGTTGCCCGCTATGGTTATTTTGTGACTTATAACCCGCCATTAACGCCACTCACCATGATGTTATGGGGCTTACCTTTTGCCGCCATCGCATTGGGGGGATGGATTATTGTTGCCCGTTCGAGAAAACGGGTGCGTATCAAGCAGGTGGAACAGGGTAATGATGGCGTATTACCAGAAGCCTCCCGTGCCAGTAATTGGGTTTACCTTCCAGGGTTAGTGATTGCTTTAGGTGTAGCTGGCGGCGCCTATTATCAAGTGGGTAGTTACGCTAAAGTCACGGATTGGAATAATGCTTACCAACAAGCCCCAGCTTTACTAGATAGAGCATTAGACCCTTCTGAGCCCCCGTTGAACAATGCGGAAATGGAACACTTAGCTTTAGGCTTACGGACACGTTTACAAGAAGACCCTCAAAATATCGAGGCATGGGTGATGTTAGGGCGAATTGGCATGGTACTCAATAATGCGACCATGGCGACAGATGCTTATGGCAGAGCTTATCGTCTTGCGCCTAAAGATGAAAACGTCATTATAGGGTATGCCGAGGTTCTTACTCGCTCGTCTGACCCTGAAGATAACCGCCAAGGTGCTGAATTGCTCAAAAAATTAATTGCTAAAGATCGCACGAATGTGAAAGCGCTGAGCATTTTTGCTTTCAATGCATTTGAACAAGAGCGCTATGCAGAGGCAATTTCAGCTTGGCAAATGATGTTAAAATTATTACCTGAAAATGATCAGCGTCGGCCGATTATCGAGCGCAGTGTTGAGCAGGCTTTGATGATGGTACATGAAAAGAAAGGGACGCCGACAGGTAAGTAATATCCTTCTTGATAATGTTATACAGGCGAAAGTCTGTATAACATTCATTTCTTATCGTTCACTTCAGTTTTTTCTAATTTCAGTTGCTTATTAAAGAAAGCTAATAATCATTATTTTAATATGGTTTTAGCTTTTAATTATATTAAAGGTAACTTATTTATATTTTTACTTATTATTTTATGATTGCAATCATGTCTTTTCTATCTGCTAGTTTTCATTTACCGCTTTCAAATAATATTCATCCAACAAATGATGCCAATAGGATAGGTAAATCCTAAAACAAACAGTTGTATAAAAGCGGAAAGCCTCCTTTCACTGTACAAATAGTACAAAATTGCTGTGCGATTTAACATTAATGGTGAAAATCAATAACATTAGGCATCCAAATAAGATACACTTTCGCCCTATAAAAATGGGTATTGAAAATAACGGAAAAACGTTGCACCTGCGTCCTTTTATCAGACAGTTAGCTGCTTATCTTGCTTTACTTGCTGTCGCAATGCTGTTTATTGCTCCTTTGGTTTCAAAATCAATGGAACATGCAACCGCTTGCACAGAAGCACATAGTGAGACGGCTGCGCCTTTGATGCATAAGCATCAGGGGGAAGTAATGCCTGAAAATTGTGAGCTATCGGTACCCATGAATCATATGTTAATGACAGGGGTTGGTCAGTCGCCTATGGAAGACATAGCCTGTGGTTACTGCCAGTTATTGATTCATTTCCCATTTCTAATTCTGTTTGTTGCTGCGGTAATCCGTCAACTGGCAACCCTGGCAATTTTTATCCCCTTTGAGCGTTGTATTCAATTTTGGCTGTATAGGCCATGGTCATTACATTTAGCTAGAGCCCCTCCTCAATTCCTATGCTTATCTAAAAATTAATTATTTTTCAGACTGTTATTTTGTGTTTTTTTGCACAGAAGGTTTTTCATCATCTTGAATTTTTACTATTTTCAGGATTGGTATTCCTGTTGCAAATTTTTAGACACAAAGGTGAATAACAGAAATATTAGTGTTGATATCGATACATAGGTAGCAAATGAATACTCAATTTTTTAAAATTGCCCCCGTTGCAGCGTTGGTGGTTAGTGCGGTTATTAGCGAATCTACAGCAGCTAAAAATGAGGCTAATCAGAGTCTCATTACAGATAGCTCAGTGATGATTGTTACTGCACCTGTTGATTCTCCATTAACTATCACTACATCGCCTAAAACCCCAAGGCAGCCAGTTCCCGCAAGTGATGGTTCAGATTACCTAAAAACTATCCCTGGTTTTTCGCAAATTCGTAATGGTGGGACAAATGGCGACCCTGTTTTTCGCGGGATGTTTGGCTCGCGTTTACGTATTTTAACTAACGATAGTGAAATGTTAGGCGCCTGTCCTTCCCGTATGGATGCTCCAACATCCTATATTTCGCCAGAAAACTTCGATGTTCTTAATATGATTAAAGGTCCACAAACCGTTTTATGGGGACCAGGGAATTCTGCTGGCACGATCCGTTTTGAACGAGAAAAACCTTTGTTTACTGAAGCAGGTATAAAAGGGAATGCAAGTGCATTAACTGCATCAAATAACCGCTGGGATGGTAATGCTGATATCAGTTTAGGTAATGAAGTAGGTTACATTCGAGTCATTGGTAATAAATCCCGTTCTAATGATTATAAAGATGGTAATGGGCATAAAGTGCCCTCTAAATGGGATAAATGGAATGCTGATGTCGCAGTGGGTTGGACGCCAGATGAGTATACTTTATTAGAATTAACCGCAGGGAAAGGTGACGGGGAGGCACGTTATGCTGGAAGAGGGATGGATGGTTCTCAATTTAAACGGGAAAGTTTAGGTTTGCGCTTTGAAAAGAGCAATATTGGTGATGTTCTTGATAAGGTTGAAGCGAATGTTTATTACAATTACGCTGATCATATTATGGATAATTACTCTTTGCGTTCACCTTCAGGTGGGGGAATGGGGCATATGGGACATGGCGGTCATGGCATGATGAATATGCCAATGAAAATGCGAGTTGACCGTGAAACCATGGGTGGGCGTGTTATGGGTACATGGTTATGGACTGACTATGAGCTACGTAGCGGTGCGGATATGCAAACAAATAAGCACCGAAAAAATCAGAATAATAGTTGGAAAAAGGATGCTCAATTCCAAGACTATGGGGTATTTAGTGAGTTGACTTGGCATGCAACCACACAAGGCAAAATGGTCAGTGGAGCACGGTTAGATCGTGTGATCGTTGATAATAATACAGGTATAGGGGCTTCTGGGCGTAATACAGTAATGCCAGCAGGCTTTGCTCGTTATGAACATTCGTTATCTGATACCCCTGTTATGCTGTATGCCGGTGTAGGATATACCGAGCGTTTCCCAGATTATTGGGAGTTATTTTCACCTAAACTGGGACCGGATGGTACCAATAATGTATTTGATAAGGTGAAAACTGAAAAAACAACCCAGTTAGATATTGGAGCTAAATATGCACATGAAAATACAAATGCATGGGTTTCTGCATATATTGGTCATGTGGATGATTTTATTTTGTTTCGTTATAGCCCAACAAACCCACGCATGAGCCAGATAGAAAATGTAAATGCGCTTATTATGGGCGGGGAGCTCGGTATTGCCCAAAAACTGAATGATGAATGGAAAGCAGATGCGAGTCTCGCTTATTCATGGGGAGAAAACCGTACAGATGGTAAAGCATTGCCACAAATGCCCCCATTAGAAGGGCGTTTAGGGTTGTCATGGGAAAAAGGGGATTGGACAACAACTGGTCTATTACGTGTTGTGAGTCGTCAAAACCGTGTTGCGATTAATGATGGTAATGTTGTTGGAAAAGATTTTAGTCAGAGTGCGGGTTTCACTATTTTATCATTAAATACAGCGTATGTTGTCAATCAAAATATGAAATTAAGTGCAGGGGTTGATAATCTATTTGATAAAACATATAGCGAGCATTTGAATTTAGCGGGTAACAGTGGATTTGGTTATTCATCAAACCAGCCTGTTAATGAGCCAGGAAGAACTTTTTGGGCAAAAGTTAATGTGACCTTTTAATTTCAATTAAATTTGCAAACAACCCGCAGAGTAATGCGGGTTGTTTGTGAGTAGTTAAACAAGCACTGGAATATAATAATTCAATTCTTGGATGTAGTGATGGGGGTTATTTATAAATGCTTCGTAAGTAGGTTTGGAGTTTAAAACATACATTTCTATATCCGAACCAGTTCCACGGACAATATCCATTTCAGCTAGAACTTTACCATAAGCAGTATAGATAATATCGTTGTAATCAATCCCCTGCAGACTACCATCTAATTTAATTTCCAAATAATTTCCACTCGGTAGTTGAAAGTTTGTTGCTTGTGGTGGGGTGATATCAACATCTTTTTCATCTAATGCAGTAATATATAAGAAAGTCCCTTCTTCATTAGAGCTCAAGTCTACACCATGAATAGCATATAGGTGCTGCGTCACATATTGGTTTTTATCAAGAAATTTTTTCCAATATTGTCTGCGTAATTCATCGGTTTTAAGGTTCCAACCATTTATATCTTTGGTATATCGATGCTTAATACCAAGTAAATTTATTGCGGGCAATTGAGTAAGTCTGACTTGGAATTGAAGTTCTTTATTTTCACGAAGTGGCAGACAGAACCCATCGACCTTCCAACCTTTGCGTTTTCTATATTCAGAAGGGGTAAGGTTAAATTGCTTTTTGAAAGCGCGACAAAATGTTTGTTGCGAATCAAATCGGTATCTCAGTGAGATATCCATAATGCTGTCGTTAGTTAATCGTAATGCTACCGCTGAACAGGAAAGGCGCCTTGCTCGGATATACGAGCCAAGTGCCAAGCCAGTTTGGTTTTTAAATAGGCGCTGAAAATGCCATTTAGTGTATCCTGATTTATCGGCAACAGTATCTAGGGATAGGCGAGATTCTAAATTTTGTTCTATCCAGAGAATGATTTCCCTGATAACGCTTTCTTGTAGCATGATTATCCTTTCAAGTTGCTATTACCTAGATCAATAAAGTAAATAATGCTTAATACTGACAATGATACTAGATAAGAATTCATGGATGCTCGCAATAGAATACCATGTCTACAGACAGTTTGATTAAAAAGATGTGAAGTTAAGTAAGTTTTTCTTCTAAAAGTATTGTTGTTACCGACTGAAATACAATTATTTGTTGTTAATTTAACATTAAATATGTATTAATAACTATTTAAGTTTAAAGTAAATAAACGTACAACTATAGGAATAGATAAAGAACAGTTAATATTATTATTGCTAAATGCCGATAATCCTTTTGAGATGATTGTAAATGGATTGATATAAAAAACAGATCCAGCTTGGATTGTTGTGATTTATAATGAAAATATAAGCCGTTTATCTTTAATGGGTTGCTGAAACGATGATTAGTTATAAAAAATAGGGCTATTTTTTATAACCATAAATATTATTTTTTTATACAATAGCCGTATGGAAACTTATTGATACGCTTAACTACAAATTGTCACGATTTCCATAAGTAAATAACATTAAATGTATAGAGTTTATTTCATCAAATTTAAAAAATAAGCTAAAATATTATTGTAATCTGATAGATACATTGTTCACGATTAGAGATAGGTGAGTAAATTAACCCATTCTTCATTGGGGTTAATGTAGTACCAATCGAATCTTATCTGCAACAATGAAATAATAAAAAATAATAATATCATAATGTTATGTTTTTATTGTGTTTTCCTTCGATAGAAATAGTCTTTTAATGATTGGTTTAATCGGAATTTAGTTATTTTAAGTCAATTTATAAATTGAAAAGTGGTGTTAATTTACGCGTCGCTTAATTAGATAGCTTATACGTATGTAACCCAGGGGGGTATTATGAGTAAAGACAGTATCGCTAAGATGTTGGGGATAAAAATTCGTAATCAACGAGAAAGTCATAAAATGACCGTTAAACAAACTGCGAATTTAATTGGGGTAACTGAAGATGAAATGCGACGTTTCGAAAACGGTGAAAGTTGTATTGATGTAGATTCATTATTTCAGTTTGCCTACTTATTCAATATTGAGCCAGCCTCTTTCTTATATGGCGTAGTGAATGTTAACAGCGGGATGCGCAGTACTCTACACTAACATTGTTTAGTATTGGCTGAATAAAAAACTTAATGATCAATTGGTTAAACGTATCCACACGATAATGTTGGAAAACTTAACTCTGTAAGTTAAAAAATAGGTTAACAGAGCTGCTGTATCTCTTAATTTGTCATTATCGTACTTAAATAAACCCCTCATCGTATAATTGTTTTAATATTTCATTGGTAAGTTCATTAGTACGTGCCCAATGAGCTGGTTGTGTAAGTTTAGTACCGCCGTGCAGTTTTAGAATGAATTGGTCTATTTGTTTAAAAATAGTATTTTTTTCATTAAGTTGTTGTCTTTGTGGGTTAAATAGTACTTTATTTTCAACCTCATAACTTTGATTGCACTGTTTTAGAGATAATTTGTCTGAAATATTCCCCGTATTAAAAAATAGCTCAAATGAAATTAACAACCCCCCTTTATGACGCAAATTGATTATTAGCACATCCCCATCTTCCATTTTTGCGAAAGGGTGTGAAAACTGAATTGACGCTGTAGAAAATGAAAAATCAGGGAGTAAGGTTAATAACAGTTCAATTTTTTGTGTAATCGTACCTCTTAGTATATTGAATGGTAACCTATTTTCTGGCTCAATGACCCGGTGAGCGGATAAGCGTAATAACCCTGTTTCTAATTTGTTTTGAGTGTGCAAGACATGCTTTATTTGATTAAATGAGTCCTCAAAAGTGAGTGCTTGACTGTAGTCAATTAAAACATCGTTTCGTATTGCTTTTATGAATAATTCTTCAAGTTCTTTTTCATTAAAGCTTGGGATATTAGTGAGTAAGATATCTTTTCCTGCTGCAATTGCTGCATTGATTGTAAATTTCAATAGCTCATCACTACAGACTGCTGTCATGATGATGCAATCAACGTCATCGTTATTAACCAGTGCCTCTATTTGTTGTTTTTGATACATAAAATAAGACATAGAGGGAAGTGGGGGAGCAATATCACAAACAGATACCAACTCACTATGATGAGCACTGCATTTTACTGCATGAATATAAGGTTGATTATGAATGGACGTTCCGATTAAACCAATCCCTGAGCGATGAAGAGAAGTGACAGAGTGCTGCTCTTCAAGCAATCGAAGATGGCCCAGTAAATAAAGAAAGTGTGTATTTAACATGGTCGTTCCTTATTATCGGTTTTAAATCAGAAATTCATGTGCTCCCAACATAACAGGATGAAATAATAATTTCATATTAATGTATTGTCGAAATTTGTATTTTCTGATGAAACTCACAAATTAAAGAAATCATTTATGTAAACCCACTTGAGCGGCGGTATGTAGCAAAGAGAAATCAATTTAGTAATGGAAACGGCCAAATAGGGGCTCTAAACTAATGGAGGTATTTAGTTTTCGAGCCAAAGTAGCGTTAAACTAACTTACTTCCTTGACGGTAGGCTAAGGCGACTGTCAATGATTGAGCTAAACATAACGTTGCTGACTGGGAACGAAATGCATCCACTTGCGCTTCTTTAATCACAAAGCAAACGTCACTAAAACTGGCGAGTGGGCTAATCTGGCTGTCAGTAATTACGATTTGTTTAGCACCAGACTGTGCTGCTTTTTCACTAACCATTACTGTTTCTGATGCATAGGGGGTGAAACTAATTGAAATAACCACATCGTTTTCACTAATTTTACTGATCTGTTCTTTAAACATTCCCCCAAGACCATCTATTAGAACAGGGCGGCACTCCAAATGGCTTAATGCATAACTGAGGTAGGTCGCGACACTAAATGAGCGACGCAAGCCAATTATGTAGACATTTTGTGCATTAGCTAATAATGAAACTGCTTTTTCTAAATCTTCGGCAGAGGTCCTAGCTGCCATTTGCTGCAAGGCTTGTGCATTGGAGTGAGCAAATTCTTTTAAAATTTGAGCGGGGTCATCACTCAATTCTTGAGCACTATCCATTTCGCGAAATAGCCTTGCTCTATCAGTGTAGCTTGCCGTTTCTTCAACAAGGTTCATACGAAACAATTGTTTCATTTCATTAAAGCCACTGAAATTAAACGCATTTGCAAAACGAATTAATGTTGATGGTGGAACATTGGCTTCTTTTGCAATAACGGCAACGGTATCAAATGCGACACTATTTGTATTATCGAGTACGTACCTAGCCACCTGTTGCAAGCGTTTACTTAGCTCATCATAACGAGAGCGAACTTGCTCTTGAAACTCATTTAAATTTGATGCACTTGACATATAACCTCCATGATTTGGCTCTAATTGTAGTTGTTTTGCACGGTTAGTCGAATTATTTTGAAACGGTTAGTTCATATTTCTACATTCTCTATCTTTATATATCTAAAATAATTTGAATTTCGGTTAGCAAATTGAATGAGTTACATTGATTGCTTTTCTTATTGTGCCTAGTTGGTAAGTGCTTCTGTCTGCACTGCAATAGACGTGTATATCTAATTAAATAAGTGATTAGGAGACTTTTTAAAATGGCATTTTCTATCTTGAATTAGAAATTTCATAAAAACTTTGTCTAGATCACATAAATTGAATGTTATTTCAAATTTCATTGCAAATGAAACAAATATTTCATATACATTGGGTAACAACGTAATCCTGTCAGTTAAAGAGAGGCAACATGGAACAGATTAATAATTTCATCGGTGGTGAAATAGTTTTGAGCAAAAGCGGTCGATTTGCACCTGTATTCAACCCAGCAACGGGCGAGCAAATTGCACAGGTGGTATTAAGCAGTGCTGATGAAACGAAACACGCCATAGCGATTGCTCATAAAGCATTTCCAAAATGGTCGAAACTTTCGCCATTAAAGCGCTCTCGAATCTTATTTAAATTTAAAGCGTTACTTGAAGATAACATGGATGATTTAGCGCGCCTTATTTCTAAAGAACACGGTAAAGTGTTTTCTGATGCGGTGGGTGAGATTACACGAGGTCTGGAGGTTGTTGAATTTGCTTGTGGCATTCCTCACTTACAAAAAGGTGAACACTCGGCCAATGTCGCCACAGGTGTGGACAGTCATTCATTAATGCAACCACTAGGTGTTTGTGCTGGTATTACCCCATTTAACTTCCCTGCTATGGTACCGATGTGGATGTTCCCAGTGGCGATTGCTACCGGTAATACTTTTGTTTTAAAACCATCTGAGAAAGACCCGTCTTTGGCTCTTGAATTGGCTAAATTGTTAAAGCAAGCTGGTTTACCTGACGGTGTATTTAACGTCGTTCAAGGGGATAAAGAGTCTGTTGATACGCTGCTAACTGCACCAGAAGTTCAAGCGGTAAGCTTTGTTGGTTCAACTCCGATTGCCGAATATATTTATACCACAGCGTCTCAGCATGGTAAGCGTTGCCAAGCGTTAGGTGGAGCAAAAAACCATTGTATTTTAATGCCTGATGCGGATATGGGGCAGGCTACGAATGCAATAATGGGCGCTGCATTTGGGGCTGCGGGTGAGCGTTGTATGGCACTTTCTGTTGTATTAGCCGTAGGGGATGAAACGGCAGATACATTAATTGCTAATTTGAAAACTCAGATAGCCAAAATGACCGTGGGACCCGGTATTACAGATGGCAAAGAAAATGATATGGGGCCAGTAATCTCAGCACAGCATAAAGCGAAAATCTGCGACTATATTGCGAGTGGTGAAAAACAAGGGGCGACATTATTGGTTGATGGTCGTGATTTCAAAGTAACGGGTTTTGAAAAGGGTTATTTTGTTGGGCCAACATTATTTGATAATGTGACTCCTGAAATGGATATTTATAAAGAAGAAATTTTTGGGCCTGTATTAGCTGTTGTACGAGTACCTGATTTTGAAACAGGGTTGAAACTAATTAACCAACACGAATACGGCAATGGAACCGCAATTTTTACACGTGATGGTGAAACAGCCCGTGAGTTCCAAGAAAATGTTCAAGCTGGAATGGTCGGAATTAATATCCCAATCCCAGTACCAATGGCTTTCCACAGTTTTGGTGGTTGGAAACGTTCAATTTTTGGGCCTCTCAATGTTCATGGAAATGATGGTGTTCGCTTCTATACTCGCATGAAAACAGTGACTAGTCGTTGGCCTGCTAGTGTACGTTTAGAACATCATGAAAGTAGTTTCACAATGCCAACCATGGAATAAATGGAGACCCATATGAATAAGCAGAAAATGACTACAGCCCAAGCATTGGTAAAGTTTCTTAACCAACAATATGTTGATGTCGATGGTGAGCAGTATCCGTTTATTCAGGGAATATTTACGATTTTTGGCCATGGTAACGTTGTCGGTTTGGGTCAGGCGCTTGAAGAAGCGCCTGGACATCTGCGAGTTTATCAAGGTTGTAATGAGCAAGGTATGGCGCATATTGCGACTGGCTTTGCCAAACAGAAAAAACGGAAACAAATTTTTGCAGTGACTTCTTCGGTAGGGCCGGGGGCAGCTAATATGGTAACGGCGGCGGCAACAGCTACAGCCAACCGTATTCCGTTGTTATTACTACCAGGAGACACCTTCGCCACTCGTCAACCAGACCCTGTTTTGCAGCAAGTCGAACAATATGGTGATGGGACAATCAGCACGAATGATTGTTTCCGCCCTGTATCTCGTTATTGGGACCGGATTTCGCGGCCTGAACAGCTAATGGCAGCGATGATTAATGCAATGCGTGTATTAACTGACCCTGCTGATACGGGGGCCGTTACCATTTGCTTACCTCAGGATGTTCAAGGGGAAGCATGGGAATACCCTGATTACTTCTTTGAAAAGCGAATTCATCGCATTGAACGCCGGCCGCCAACAAGTGTAAGTCTAGAGGAAGCCGCTCATCTTATTCAAAGTAAGCAAAAGCCGCTTCTGATATGTGGTGGTGGTGTGCGTTATTCAGAAGCACATAATGATTTCGTTCAATTTGCGGAGGCTTACGGTATTCCGTTTGGTGAAACTCAAGCGGGTAAAAGTGCTGTTGTTGCCAACCATCCTTTAAATGTAGGGGGAATAGGCACGACAGGTGGGCTTGCGGCAAACTTACTTGCAAAAGAAGCTGATTTGGTTATTGGTGTTGGGACACGTTTTACTGATTTTACCACGGCATCTAAGTCATTGTTTAGTAACGAAGGTGTGCGGTTTTTAAATATTAACGTTGCTGAATTCGATGCCAGTAAGTTAGATGCATTAAAAGTGGTAGCAGATGCAAAAGAAGCTTTGCAAGCTCTTGATGCAAAAATGAAGGGGTCAGGCTATCAGGCCCAATGGGGACATGAAATTCAACTGGCGAAGCAACAATGGAAGAACGAATTAGACCGGTTGTTTAGCATTCAGTATCGGCCGTTGGATTTTATCCCAGAAATTGCAGGCCACCTTGATGATAAACTTGAAGAATACAGTAAAACACTCGGCACTGAACTTGCGCAAACTCGGGTTCTAGGTTTGATGCAGCAGCACATGGAGAGTGACGCGATTATTGTGGGGGCAGCGGGGTCATTACCGGGGGACTTACAGCGTATTTGGCTACCAAAGCAGCGGGATACTTACCATCTAGAATATGGTTATTCATGTATGGGGTATGAAATTGCTGCGGCTGTTGGCGCGAAAATTGCGGCTCCAGAACAACCTGTATATGCCATGGTCGGGGATGGCTCCTATTTGATGCTACACAGTGAGTTGCAAACGGCAATTCAAGAAAATATTAAAATCACTATTTTATTATTTGATAATGCGGGCTTTGGTTGCATCAATAATTTACAAATGAGCCAAGGCATGGGGAGTTTTGGGACTGAAAATCGCCAACGCAATCCACAAACAGGCCTACTGGATGGGCCATTAGTGAAAGTGGATTTCGCTAAAAATGCAGAAAGCTATGGTTGTAAAAGTTATCGAGTTCATGATGAAGCTCAGCTGATCTCTGCTTTGGAGGATGCTAAAACGCATTCAGGTTGTGTATTGATTGATATTAAAGTGCTTCCAAAAACCATGACTAATGGTTATGAAGCGTGGTGGCGTACAGGAACAGCTCAAGTTGCTAAAAAGCCTGAAATTGTTGCGGCGGCTGAGGAAATTAAACATAAAGTTGAACATAAGGTACGGCTTTATTAATTAACGCGTTATTGGTGGTTTACGTATCATCAAAATAACTCGATGGTGTTATGCCATTGAGGAGGTGTTTTATTTTGAGTGATGGTGTAGGCCTCATTTCGTCGGGTATTATTGTGAATATCCGCAAGGATTTCACTTATTGTGTTTATGAGTTGTCGTCATGTGTATTTTTAAACCCAGCGTTTGCTGGGTTTTTTTATGGTTTTAATAGTTTAATTTTCTTTTTGTTGAAATGTATGTTTTAAATTTAAGTTAGTCGGAATTAATAAAACAGAAACAGAAAATAAAGTTGCAGTAAAGTACATACTTTATTGTCAGATAGTGATGAGTTACATTATTATTTTGTGATCTAAATAACACTAAAAATACACTTTAATGCAACATTTGTTACCTAGAGCCCAAAAACATAATTTCCAAAAAATTATAAATTGAAATGAATGTTTTATTTGGTATATTTCGTAATATCCAAATAGTGGATTTAAGGTATCAAGGAGCATTTGAATGTTCAACATAGCACTATTCGGCGCAGGACGTATTGGACAGGTTCATGCTGTTAATATTGCCGGCCATAAAGAAACCGCACTTTATTCTGTTATTGATCCGTACCAAGCTAATGCATCTGCGTTGGCTGAAAAGTACCAAGCTAAAGTACAAACCACAGAAGAAGCGATGCAAGACCCAAATGTGCATGGCGTTTTAATTGCTTCTGCCACAGATACACATGCTGATTTAATTGAGTTAGCGGCTCAACATAAAAAAGTCATTTTTTGTGAGAAGCCAGTTCATCTCGATCTTGAACGAGTAAGACAATGCCTTAAAAGTGTTAAACAACACAATGTCCCATTGTTTATTGGTTTTAATCGCCGTTATGACCCGCAATTTCGCCATCTCAAAAATTTATTCCAGCAAGGGGCGATTGGTAAAGCTGAGTCTTTAATTATTACATCTAGAGACCCGTCACCGCCACCAGCAGAGTATGTCAAAGTCTCCGGTGGTATGTTCAGAGATATGACGATTCATGACTTTGATATGGCGCGCTTTATGATTGGTGAAGAACCTTGCTCTGTATTTGCCCAAGGAAGTAATGTAGTAGACCCTGCGATTGGCCTTGCGGGTGATATCGATACCGCATTCATTATTTTGAAGTTCCCTTCAGGGGCCATGGCGACCATATCGAATAGCCGCCGCTCAGGGTATGGTTATGACCAGCGCATTGAACTGCATGGTGAGAAGGGGCTGCTGACAGCTGAGAATATAAAAGAAAATAGCGTTGCGTTATTAAGCGAAGTCGGTTGTTTGTCTGCTAAACCCGAATATTTCTTCTTACAACGCTATCATGAGGCATACAAAGCTGAATGGGAACATTTTGTTGATATTTTAGCTGGACGTGCTGAATCAGAAACCACAGGTACCGATGGTGAGTTTGCATTATATCTTGCAGACAAAGCACTTGAATCATTAAAAACAGGAAAAGAAGTTAAACTCTAATTTATATTTTTAAATTATATTTTAATTGATTATTAATATGCGGACGAAAAAATGATTTTTCGCCCGCAATAGAATTCAGATATATTCATCCGATTATTTAATAAATATATACATTAATATTTGTCTTACGTATTAATTAAATACCCTACAAGCAGTAATGCTTCTATAAAATTTGTGGCTATTTTACTGTTTAATTTTTAAATTCAATCTAAGTGTTTGTTTTTATTTGTGAATTTTGATTTATAAAATAGTCTTGAAGCTTGCAAGTAGTGATTCAATAAGAGCGCCAAAAATTTTTCATTATTTAATACTTAACATGTAAAGAATTTATTTAAATACTGAAAATTTGCTTTTTTGGTAGACATAATGATTCAAATAATAAGGTAATAATATGTCATTAATAATGAATCTCAATGAACAACAGAGAAAAAGGTTGCACCAAATCACCTTGGTAGCAACCTTTGGTGGGTTACTTTTTGGTTATGATACTGGTGTAATCAACGGGGCATTTTCCTCACTGAAAGAAAACATGGGGTTAACACCGACCACTGAAGGCCTTGTGATGAGTGTCTTGTTGGTTGGTGCCGCACTTGGAAGTGTTTGCGGCGGGCGAGTGGCTGATTTTATCGGGCGACGCACCTATTTACTTTACCTTTCGTTTCTTTTCCTATTTGGCGCTTTTTTATCTGCCGCTGCACCGAATATTGAAATTCTCCTTGTAGCTCGATTTATTCTCGGTTTTGCTGTTGGTGGTGCATCAGTCACTGCACCAACATTTATTTCAGAGGTTGCGCCTACAGAAATGCGAGGCAAACTCACCGGGTTAAACGAAGTGGCAATTGTGATAGGTCAACTTGCTGCCTTTGCGATTAATGCGATTATTGGTTCTATTTGGGGGCATTTACCAGACGTTTGGCGTTATATGTTGTTAGTGCAAGCTGTACCTGCTTTATGCTTACTTTTTGGTATGTGGAAAGCTCCGGAAAGCCCGCGTTGGTTGATGAGTAAAAATCGTCGTGAAGAAGCATTGAACATTTTAAAACAAATTCGCCCAGAAAAACGTGCTATTCAGGAATATGAAGATATTGTCACATTGTTAGATGTTGAAGCCGCAGAAGCAAAGAAAAACCCAAATGGAAAAAAACAAAATCTAGCTTTAATTTTCAATACCCCTTGGATTTTTAAATTAGTTTTGATTGGGATGGTATGGGCTGCTTTACAGCAAACCACAGGGGTTAACGTAATTATGTACTATGGTACAGAAATACTGAAAACGGCTGGTTTTTCTGAACAAACTTCTTTGGTTTTTAACGTATTAAATGGTGTGTTCTCTGTTGGGGGAATGGTTATCGGGGTACTGTTCTTAGTTGACCGCTTTAAGCGCAAGACATTAATTGTCGGTGGTTTTGCTTTAATGGCATCGTTACATTTATTAATCGCAGCAACGGATTATTTCTTAACTGGGGATATTAAAGCAACGTTGATCTGGTTACTTGGTGCGGTATTTGTTGGTGTGATGCAAGGGACAATGGGCTTTTTAACTTGGGTGGTATTAGCCGAGTTATTCCCATTAAAAATCCGTGGGTTATCGATGGGGATTTCTGTTTTCTTTATGTGGATTATGAATGCGATCGTGAGTTACTTGTTCCCTGTATTGCAAGCCGAACTTGGTTTAGGACCTGTATTCTTAATTTTCGCGGTAATAAACTACTTAGCAATTGTCTTTGTGGTGAAACTACTTCCTGAAACATCGAATAAATCGTTAGAGCAGTTAGAAGAAGAGTTGTCATCAATGTAGTTGTTAACCATTCATGATACGAATGTACCTAGTTAACTTAAAAGAGGGTTAGATATGATTGAACAACTGACCACAAATAATCTGCATTTAGGGTGTCAGGCCAGAAATAAAGCTGAAGTATTAAAGATGGTAGGTACCGAGTTTAAAAATAAAGGCTACGTAGATAGGGACTGTGTCCATTTTCTAACTGAAAGAGAGCAGCAAATCTCGACCTTTTTAGGCAATGGTATCACTCTGCCACATTTACCTAAATCAGCGAATGACATCATCTTACATACGGGAGTGGAAATTTTTCAATTCCCTGATGGGGTGATTTGGGATAGAACCAATGTGATGTTCATTGCCATCGGTGTGATTGCTAAATCAAGGGAGCATATTGATGTACTCAAAGAGATTGCATTGATTTTCAGTGATGAGTTTATTGCTAATGCATTATCTTTAACGTCGAGTAAAGAAGAATTTCTCAGTATTTTACATCGCTAATTATACTGTTTTCATCTTAAACCGTTATGAGAACAATAACATACTCATGACGGTTTTTTATATTCACTGAAAAAGTAACAATAGGGACAATATTGGGAAGATAGTCGCTCTTTTTATAAAATGATATTGCTCCTTTACCTTAATTGATAGGAAGTCATTGATGTCATTTCATATACCAACTAACTAAGTTAATGTACACCTAGAACAAACCAGCGATGATAACTTACGAGCCCAAGGAACGGTATGGTCTGCAAACATACAGGGAATAAACACATTGTTTATTTACTTAGCTGTGTAAAACAGCAATGAACAACTGAGGTGCAATGTTTCATTTCATTTCATTTCATTTTTTGCTTTTTCATTCCATTTTTTATTCTTTTATTTCATCATTTATCTCCGCCTTACCTCTTTAGGTTCCTGAGTAATAGAGTTAATTCTTTATATATTAGCTAATTACATAAAAAATTAACGCTAGATCACATAATGAAACTAATATTCCTGATTTCATTGAAAATGAAATAAATATTCCGTATAACATTATTATCAACTTCTGAATAAATCAGACCAGCATTGGGTTAGCCAGTGCGCCACTAAAAATGAGCGAGGGGAAGAACAAATGAAGGAAATCCGTATCGGTATGATTGGTACTGGCTATATTGGGCGAGCTCATGCCATTGCTTATGCACAGGCCCCTACTGTTTTTCCACTACAAGGAAAATTGGTTCGCGAAATGATTGCCGAGATTACACCAGAGCTAGCTCAAGCTCGGGCTCAAGAAATGGGGTTCAATCGTTCAACCAATGATTGGCGCAAACTCGTGGCTGACCCAAATATTGATGTGGTGGATATTTGTTCCCCTAATTTTCTGCATAAAGAAATGGCAATGGAAGCAATTAAACATGGCAAACATGTTTATTGTGAAAAGCCATTAGCGCTTAACTCTGATGATGCAAAAAAAATGGTAGAAGCGGCAAAGAAAGCCGGTGTTTTAACCTTGGTGGGTTTTAATTACATGAAAAACCCAACATCACAACTCGCAAAAGAAATTATTGCTAATGGTGAGATTGGTGAGGTTATCCATTTTTATGGTACCCATAATGAAGATTATATGGCAGATCCCAATGCCCCCATTCATTGGCATTGTTTCAAAGAAAAAGCGGGTTTAGGGGCGCTGGGTGACTTATCTGCACACATTATCAATATGGCACAATTTTTAGTTGGCGATATTGAAACCGTTTGTGGTGACATGGAAATTGTTATTAAACAACGCCCAGAGAAAGAAGGCTCATCTGTGATGGTGCCTGTTGAAAATGAAGACCAAGCACATGCGATGGTACGTTTTTCAAGCGGAGCGATGGGGGTTATCGAAACTTCACGCATTGCAGCTGGACGTAAAATGGGGCTGACCTATGTGGTGACGGGTACTAAAGGGACATTAACCTTCACACAAGAAAGAATGGCTGAACTAAAACTATATCGTCACGACGACCCAAGTAACCGTCAAGGTTTTAAAACAATCTTAGTTGGGCCTGAACATCCAGATTATGCACCGTTTTGTGGTGGTGCAGGCCATGGTATTGGCTTTAACGATCAAAAAACCGTAGAAGTGCGCGATCTCATTAATGGGGTAGCCACAGGCACACCAATGTGGCCTGATTTTGAAGAAGGCTGGAAAGTATCGCGAATTTTAGATGCAATCGCGCGCTCATATGAAGAACAGCGCTGGGTTAAAGTCAAAGAAATCAATTAATTCTGTTGTAGTTAAGGGGTGATTAATGGATAAGCAGAAGAAGTTAGATGTTATCTGTATGGGCCGTATTGCCGTTGACCTGTACGGACAACAGATAGGTTCTCGTTTAGAAGATATGAGTACATTTGCCAAATATTTAGGTGGCTCTTCGGGGAATGTGGCATTTGGAACTGCGATACAAGGATTAAGGTCATCAATGCTTGCCCGTGTTGGTGATGAGCATATGGGCCGTTTTTTACGTGAGGAATTAAAGCGTGTAGGGTGCGATACCAGTCATCTTATTACTGATAAAGATAGATTAACGGCATTGGTAATATTAGGGATCAAAGATCAAGACACTTTTCCATTGATTTTCTATCGTGATAATTGTGCTGATATGGCAATTAGTCCAGACGATTTTACGGAAGAATATATTGCATCCTCTCGTTGTCTGGCAATTACAGGGACGCATTTATCTAACCCTAAAACCCGTGCCGCTGTGCTAAAAGCATTGGAATATGCCAAACGTAATGATGTAAAAACTGCCATTGATATAGATTATCGCCCAGTCTTATGGGGGCTAACTTCCCTAGGTGATGGTGAAACGCGTTTTATTGCTTCTCAAAGCGTAACTCAGCAATTACAAGACGTGTTGTCACTGTTTGATCTGATTGTCGGAACCGAAGAAGAGTTTCATATTGCCGGTGGGACAACGGATACTGTTCAAGCCCTTAAAAATATTCGTCAATTAACAAATGCTGAACTAGTGTGTAAACGCGGTTCTTTAGGGTGCTCAGTGTTCAGTGGTGAGATCCCAGAGACCTTAGACGAAGGGATTACAGTACATGGCGTGAGGGTGGAAGTCCTTAATGTATTAGGTGCAGGTGATGCCTTCATGTCTGGTCTATTACGCGGTTATTTGAATGGAGATGGTTGGGAAAAAGCCTGCGCTTTTGCTAACGCATGTGGGGCATTAGTTGTTTCGCGCCACGGTTGTGCGCCCGCGATGCCAACGAAAGTTGAACTGGATAACTACCTTGAGCGCGCTGCGGCTGTACCACGTCCTGATCTCGACCCGATGCTTAATCACTTGCACCGAGTGACATCACGTAGCACTCAGTGGGATGAATTATGTGTAATGGCGTTTGACCATCGGATCCAATTTGTCGATATGGCACGTAATGCAGGTGCAGATATTTCATGTATCCCTTATTTGAAAAAATTGATTTTCCGTGCCAGCCGTGAAGTAGCTGAAGAGGCAAACTTACAGGGTAAAGCTGGTTTATTGTGTGATAGCACTTTTGGTCAGGATGTTTTGAATGATGTGACAGGGCGTGGTTGGTGGATAGGGCGACCCATTGAGCTACCAGCGTCCAGACCACTATGTTTAGAGCATGGCAATATTGGTTCGCAGCTGATTAGCTGGCCGAAAGAGCATATCGTGAAATGCTTAGTATTTTTCCACCCTGAAGATAATCATCCGCTGCGTTTAGAGCAAGAGAAAACCGTTCAAGAGGTGTATAGCGCATGCTGCCAATCAGGCCATGAATTATTACTGGAAGTAATATTACCAGCTGATATGGAGCGTAATGATGAGTTGTATTTACGAGCCATTAAACGTTTTTATAACTTAGGCATCAAGCCAGACTGGTGGAAATTACCACCGCTACAGGCAGAAAATTGGGATGAGGTTGATGCATTGGTCCAAGAGCGTGACCCTTATTGCCGTGGTGTTGTATTACTAGGGCTTGATGCGCCACAAGCAGAATTACAAGCGGGCTTTAATGCCGCTGCTGGGAAGTCAATCGTAAAAGGATTTGCCGTTGGTCGTACTTTATTTGGTAAGCCTTCTTATGAGTGGATGAAAGGTGAAATCAATGACGACGAGCTGGTTCAGAAAATAAAAAGCAATTACTTAAATCTGATCGCCTTATGGCGTCAGCGTAAATAATATTACTCTTACCTACACAGGAGCTTCATCATGGCAATCCAACTTGGTATTAACCCTTTGACATGGACCAATGATGATTTACCCACTTTAGGGGCAGAAACGTCTCTAGAAACATGTTTAACTGAAGGTCGTCAAGCAGGGTTTGCTGGTTTTGAGTTAGGAAATAAGTTTCCACGTAAAGCGGAAATCTTAGGGCCAATTTTAAAACAGCATGATTTACAACTGGTTTCAGGCTGGTATTCGGGTGAATTGTTGACTCGCAGCGTGGAAGAGGAAATTGAAGCGGTACAAGGTCACTTAGCATTACTGCGTGATTTAGGCGCGAAAGTGATGGTATTTGCCGAAGTGACTCACTGTATTCATGGCGATCAAAATAAACCCGTTCATATGCGACCACTATTTCCAAATGACCAATGGGAAGAATACGGCAGGAAGCTGACTGAGTTTGCGAAATATACCTTATCTCAAGGGGTTAAAATCGCCTATCACCACCATATGGGGACGGTTATCGAGTCAGCAGAAGATGTTGATAACCTGATGAAACATACCGGTGATGAAGTAGGCTTATTACTGGATACAGGGCACTTAACATTTGCAGGTGCGGACCCAGTAGAAGTCGCTAAACGTTGGGCAAAACGAATTAATCATGTGCATTGCAAAGATGTGCGTGCAGATGTATTAAAAGATGTTAAAAACCGCAAAACAAGTTTCTTAGATGCAGTGTTAGCTGGGGTGTTTACAGTACCCGGTGATGGCTGTGTTAACTACCCAGAAGTCTTTAAAGTATTAAAAAATAGCCAATACGAAAATGGTTGGTTAGTGGTAGAAGCGGAGCAAGACCCAGCGATTGCCCACCCGTTGACTTACGCGACACTGGGCTATAACAATTTACATAGGTTAGCCAAAGAAGCCGGGCTAATCTAAATCGTCGTCATATTTCAGTCTGTGGCGTTGTTGGCTGCACTCGACCACACAGGTCACATACTTATGTATGCTCCCTGCGATGCTCTTGTTTGCCGCCTAGCCACAAACTGAACTATTTAGACGATTAGGCATTATATTTCAGTCTGAGGCTCTGAGGTGTTGGTGGTTGGACTCGACCACACAGGTCACATACTTATGTATGCTCCCTGCGTTGCTCTTGTTTGCCGCCTAGCCACAAACTGAACTATTTAGACGATTAGATATTAATTTCAGTCTGAGGTCCTGAGGTGTTGGTGGTTGGACTCGACCACACAGGTCACATACTTATG
>RWZD01000013.1_pt1 | contig 89777 bp, 81 predicted proteins | sample 2187771 | NCBI WGS metagenome assembly RWZD01 (sample SAMN10531866, study PRJNA481165) | viral metagenome | isolation source: viral particles purified by filtration and ultracentrifugation from about... | place: USA: Tennessee
AATTTCTCAGCTTGTTTAGCTCGAGCTTGTGCTTTACGTGCTTCACGGGCTGCAATGACAGCACTATTATCTGGTAATTCGCCTGAAATGATTTTAACCGGATCAGAGGCGGTACTTTGTTTTGCTTTGACCCGAGCTAAAGCCGCATTAACAGCGTCTTTACCAGCGCTATCAACTTGTACGGCGGCTTTCTTATGCCGCTCTTCACGTGCTTTCTTATCTCGTTCCATCCGTAATTGCTTAGCTTCAAAACGAAGTTTTGCTTCTGCGGCTCGGCGTTCCTCTTGGGCAATTTCACGAATTTCTGCTTTTTCTTGGCGGTAATATTGAACTAGCGGAATATTACTAGGACAAACATAGGCGCATGCTCCACACTCAATACAGTCGAACAGATTGTGCTTTTGTGCTTTTTCATGTTCTTCGCCTTTGCTAAACCAATAAAGCTGTTGGGGTAACAAAGCAGCTGGGCATGCTTCTACACACAGCCCACAGCGGATACAAGCTTCTTCGGGAGATTCAGCCCCCATTTCTTCAGATGTTGGAACCAACAGGCAATTACAAATTTTAACAACAGGTACATTTAGGTCCGGTAGGGTAAAGCCCATTAATGGCCCGCCCATGATTACCATTTGTTCCGGCTCTGGATTAAAACCTGCTTGTTGTAATAGGTGTTTAACAGGAGTGCCTAAACGAGTCCAAAAATTCCCCGGTTTGCTAATAGCATCACCAGTAACGGTCACTACACGTTCAATCAATGGTTGCCCATCAATAACCGCGCGTTTTATCGCCACTACGGTGCCTACATTTTGCATTAATACGCCAATTTGTGATGAATGGGCACCAGAAGGGACTTCCTTACCGGTTAATATTTTTGTGAGCTGCTTAGCACCACCTGATGGGTATTTGGTTGGTATAACCCGTATGAATATCTGTTGATCTTGTTTGCTCAGCGCGTGTTTTAAAGCGCGGATCGCTTCTGGTTTATTATCTTCAATCCCAATTAAGACTTGGTCTGGGTTTAATAAGTGCTGTAATACTCGGCAACCTTCGATAACTTCCTGAGCATGTTCTTGCATTAACCTATCATCTGCAGTGATATACGGTTCACACTCGGCAGCATTAATAATTAAGGTTTTAATTGCTTCTTTTCCACCTGCTAATTTTGAGGCAGTAGGGAAGCCAGCACCACCAAGACCCGCAATACCCGCTTGCTCTATTTTTTGCAGTAATTCAGCTTGAGACAATTGTGTGTAATCTGCTTCAGGACTCAATGTGCACCAGGTATCATTGCCATCCGATTGAATACGAACACATAGCTCTTTCAAACCTGATGGGTGCGCTGTTACCATCGGTTCAATGGCTGTTATTACGCCAGATGTAGAGGCATGAACAGGTACTGTACGACCCAATCCTTTAGTGAGGGGCTGGCCTTTTAGGACATATTCACCCACTTGCACAATTAATTCACCTTCAGGGCCTAGATGCTGCTGTAATGGTATAATTAACTCATTAGGCACTGAGGCAATACGCATGGGAGTTTGACTTGATTGCAATTTCATTTCAGGCGGATGAATACCGCCGTTAAAATCCCAAATATTCTCTTTTTTTAACCAACTAAACAGCTTAAGCATGAGTATTACCTCTCGCTTGCGTTAATGGCTGTTCATTGGGTTCAACATTAATATTTTTAACGGGAATGGCGTTTAAATCCCATTTCCAGTTAGCGGTAGTCGTTTTCACAGGAACAAGTTCAATACAATCAGTAGGGCACGGGGCAACACACAGGTCACAGCCCGTACATAAATCTTCAATCACAGTGTGCATAGCGCGGGTCGCGCCAACAATAGCATCAACAGGGCAAGCTTGAATGCACTTGGTACAACCAATACAGTTTTGTTCATCAATGATAGCCACTTTACGCACAGGGTTTTGCGCCGCTTCGTCACCATCAATAGGTTGTGGATCAACATTTAGTAGCTCAGCAATTTTTAACATAACTTGCTCACCACCAGGTGCACATTTGTTGATCATTTCCCCATTGTTAGCCACGGCTTCTGCATAGGGGCGGCAACCTGGGTAGCTACATTGACCACACTGGCTTTGGGGTAAAATCGCTTCGACTTGTTCAACGATAGGGTCGGCTTCAACTTTAAAACGCAAAGAGGCATAGCCCAAAATAAGGCCAAATATAAGACCAAAAACGGCTAATATACCGATAGCAATCCAGACTGACATCATTAGAATTTCACCAAACCACTAAAGCCCATAAATGCGAGTGACATCAAGCCGGCAGTAATTAAGCCAATTGATGAGCCACGAAACGGGGCAGGGACATTGGCAACAGCTAGCCGCTCTCTGATTGCGGCAAATAACACCATTACTAATGAGAACCCAACAGCTGCACCAAAGCCGTAGACGGCAGATTGCATAAAAGTATGGGACATGTTGATATTTAGTAATGCAACGCCAAGAACCGCGCAGTTAGTCGTAATTAGTGGTAAGAAAATACCTAATAAACGATAAAGCGTAGGGCTAGTTTTTCTGACAACCATTTCAGTAAATTGAACTACTACAGCTATCGCCAAAATAAAGCTTAGCGTGCGTAAATAGATAAGATCGAGTGGAACAAGTATCAGGGTGTCAATCAACCATGAGCTTATCGAAGCTAATGTTAGAACAAAGGTTGTTGCTAACCCCATTCCTATAGCGGGTTCAAGCTTAGTTGACACCCCCATAAAGGGGCATAAGCCAAGAAATTTTACAAGGACGAAGTTGTTAACCAACACCGTTCCAATAAATAGTAGTAGATAATCAGTCATGCTATTGCCTGAAATGAAAAAAGAACAAAAACTGACCTAAGCCAGCTAAACTATCATTATGATATCAAGCAATTTATCTGGCGCTTATCGATCTTGTGTGAAAGTCATTTTTACACGCTGTGAACGTTTTAAGTAAGGGACGAAGAAACCGGCTCCAAGTAATGGCCAGGCAAGCACTTGTAAGGCGGTATTATCATCAATAGGTGAAAATGCAAATGTTTTTATACCTAATAACAATAAGATAAGTAACCAAATAATAAAACGACGTGGAAAATGTTTTGAATGAGCAAACATCAGTTGCAGTACATGAATACTAAATAATGTCATGGCAATTGCGATAGCAAATGATAGATACCATGCCAAGGGAATATAGCTTGCCCAATTATCAACTGTGCTCACAATTTCATAAAATTTAATGCAATACATGACTGTCATACTGCATACGGCTAAAAACGTTAGCAACAGATACATAGCTGGCAGCAGTAACCAGCCAGTGATACGGTTAGCATTATAAATTGAAGACATAAGTAAACATCCATTTTTGCAAAATAGCGGTAGAAGATCCTAGGGTATTTTATAATCCTATCATAGATATATTTGCCATTTAATTCATTCTGATGGTACTTTTTATATCTTTCTGAGTTTGTTTTTGTATGAGGTCAATATGTCTAAACCGATTAAAGTAGGGGTCATAGGTTATGGCTATGCAAGTAAAACCTTTCATGCGCCTTTCTTAGGTTTTCTAAAAGAGTATGATTTAACTGCAATTTCAACGAGTGACCCTAATAAAGTTAAGGCGGATTGGCCAAATGTCAATGTTGTTGCATCTCCAGAAGCTATTTTTGCTGATAATGACATTGAATTAGTGGTGATCCCAACGCCAAATGAAACTCACTTTCCTTTAGCTAAAGCGGCATTATCCGCGGGCAAACATGTGGTTGTTGATAAACCATTTACTCTAGACGTTGCACAAGCAGAACAACTTAAACAACAAGCAGAACAGTCAGGGAAATTGCTTTCTATCTATCATAATCGTCGGTGGGACTCTGGCTTTCTAACTGTCAAAAAAATACTTCAAGATGGTTGTCTTGGTGATATTAAATATTATGAGTCACACTTTGATCGCTACCGGCCAATGGTAAGGCAAAGATGGCGTGAAGCGAATATTCCGGGCTCAGGTATTTGGTATGATTTAGGACCGCACTTATTAGACCAAATACTGCAATATTTTGGTAAGCCGATGGGGATCACCGCTGATCTTGCTATGATCCGCCCGAATGCGGAAGCGGTAGACTACTTTCATGTCATATTACAATATGCAACTAAAAAGGTGGTTTTACATGCGACCACGTTAGCAGCCGCACCTATGCCAATTTATGTTATTCATGGTATGAATGGTAGCTATGTAAAGTATGGTTTAGACCCGCAAGAAGATTGTCTAAAAAGTGGAATGAAACCAGAAGGTGAAAAGTGGGGCGTAGATGACAACACTGGAATCGTGACCCTGTCACAAGGTGAGGCGCTTATCACACAACCTTGGCCTAACGAAAAAGGTAATTATGGTGGGTATTACCAAGCTATTTATGATGCGATACGCCATAATAAACCCAATCCGGTCACACCAAGTGAAGCCATTGATATCATGAAGCTTATCGAAGCAGGAATACGTTCAGCAACAGAAAAGCGTACTATTGAATCAATTTTTTGAGCCCACGACCTATCATAAAGCCAGTCTATGTAACTGGCTTTTATTATGGAAAACAGAATGAACCTGCTAGCTAAACTAAGAATAGACCCATTTTTACTTATCATGATAGGCGTTGTAATTATTGCTAGCCTTTTTCCTTGTGAAGGGGAAATAAAAACGGGCTTTCAATACCTAACAACTGCCGCAATCGCATTGTTGTTCTTTATGCATGGTGCAAAGTTATCAAGGGAATCAATAGTGGCAGGTATAGGCCATTGGCGTCTGCACCTGTTAGTTTTTGCGAGCACGTTTATTTTATTTCCTATTGTAGGATTAGGGCTCGCTGTCATCGTTCCTGAATGGATGTCACCCACTGTCTATATGGGGTTTTTGTACCTTTGTGCATTACCTGCAACGGTACAGTCCGCGATTGCCTTTACTTCAGTTGCAGGTGGTAATATAGCGGCGGCGATTTGTAGCGCTTCAGCATCCAGTATTCTTGGCGTATTCCTTTCTCCTATTTTAGTCGGTGCTTTAATGGATGCAGATGGTAGCCAGGCGGTCGATACGCTTAATGCAATTGGCTCTATATTATTACAGTTAATGTTACCATTTGTAGTAGGGCACTTAGCGCGACCTTTAATTGTTAATTGGATTAATCGCCACCGTAAATTAGTCAATATAACTGACCGTTCCTCTATACTATTAGTTGTTTATGTTGCATTTAGTGAAGCTGTCGTTGAGGGAATATGGCAGAAAATCGACGCATTTTCTTTACTGATGATAGTGGTTGTCACTTGTGTCATTTTATTTATTGTCATAGTGGTTAACACATTAGCCGCACGCTTGCTTGGTTTTAGTAAAGAAGATGAGATTACTATTGTATTTTGCGGGTCTAAAAAAAGTTTAGCTAATGGGGTTCCAATGGCTAATGTATTGTTTCCTGCGGCAACGGTAGGGGTGATCTTACTTCCTTTAATGATTTTCCACCAAATTCAGCTGATGGTTAGTGCTGTATTGGCTCAGCGTTACGCTAAACGGTTATTAACTAAATAATATATTATTGACTTGAGGATATGGCACCACCTCAAGTCAATGCTGTTTACTTTCATTCTATTTTAGTTACAACATGCTGTGAGTGTTTTTTTATAAAGAACATACATTAACTCTGTGCTAATTAATGGCTTACTAGGGAAAAAGGGCGGGTCAAAATGCAGTGAGTGGAATGGATGAGGGCACCCAGTGTGATGCCCTTTAGTTTTTATCGTTTAGCTGCTTTTTCTAACAGTGCATTTTTCTCATTTGTGGATAAAAATGCGATAGCAAGGCCATTACGTTGAGCTTGCTCGATTTCAGCAGCGGTCAAGCCTGCTTGTGGTGCTGCGACTTCATATTCATAACGTAACTCAATTCCTTGCACTGCTGGGTCATCAGTATTTATTGATGCTAATACCCCATGCTGTAAAAAGGCCTTTAACGGGTGTTTAGCTAATGATGAGACAGTGCTAGTTTGGATATTGGAGGTTAAGCAACTTTCCATACCGATTTGGTGCTTCGCTAAATAATCAATTAGAGCGGGGTCTTCAATTGCTTTTACACCATGGCCAATTCGTTGCGCACCTAATACATTAATTGCATGCCAAATACTCTCTGCTCCCGCAGCCTCACCTGCATGAACGGTAATATTTAAACCTGCATCTCTGGCTTTTATGAAGTGAGACTCAAATAATTCCCCTGGAAAACCAAGTTCATCTCCAGCGAGGTCTAAAGCACACAAATGATGGCGATGAGCTAAAAGCCCTTGTAATTCAGTAGAGCAAGCATGCTGCCCAAACGTGCGACTTAAAATTCCGATCAAATTAATTTTGATTTCAAATTGTTTGCAACCTGCTTGTACACCATCAATAATCGCTTCCACGACACCTTCGACAGGTAAGTGGTGCTTCATCGCCATGTAGTAAGGTGAAAAACGAAGCTCTGCATAATCAATCCCCGCATTAAACGCATCTTCTACATTTTCAAATGCAACACGGCGGCAGGCATCTAAATCAGCGAGTACTGAAACCCCCCAATCTAATTTTGACAAAAAACCGACTAAATCAGCTTCCTGTCCTATAATTTGTACATGAGGGCGTAATGCCTCAAGTTCTGTTGCGGGTAATTGAATATGGTGCTGTTCAGCTAGTGAAAGAATAGTTTCCGGTCGGATATTACCATCAAGGTGACGGTGTAAGTCGGTTAAAGGGAGACGGGTATTTATCACGGGATGATCCTTTATCTGTTTTCTTTCCTTATTTTGGCCGTTATTTAGCTAAAAGCAATTGTAAATCACGTAAAATGTGAAACATGATAAAAGATTACATTTAATTTGTGATGTGCATCACCGAAATGTTGGTGATAAAAAAAACGCCAGTCATAATTGACTAGCGTTTTTTCTATTAGCTTGAGTTTGATTAGTTAGCAGGTGTTTCAGCTTGTGGTGCTAACTCAGGCTCATTACCAATTTCTGGTGCGATTTCCGCACCTGGAGCTGGTTGAGCGTCATATTCTAACTCGTCTTCAGGTCCAGACATGATTTTCATCTTAGTTAAGAACTCAGCTAAGGTGTACTTATCATTGTTGAATGTCAGGTCGTTACCAGCGAATTTGATCGTCATTGTTAAATCATTTTCGCTATCAATCATCCAAGGTGATTTTTTCTGTTTAGCTTTTTCAGCGCGTTCTTCATCGGTCATAAACATTTCTTCAAACGGGGAAGAGAACATATCCGAAGTCAACATTTGCTGTACACCTGCAAATTCAGATGTCACCATACCTTTCATTTCTTTTTTAGTTTCAGCATCAACTGGAACGCCTTGGTCTAAAATCATGGCTTGTGTCATGGATTCAATTACCATTGGCTTATTCAGCTTCAGGTTAAAATCAAAAGAAGAAATCAATTGTTTGAATGCTTCATCAACTTTATTAGACATTGCCAACGCGGTGATTTCGTCTTGGTTCCATTTATTGAAAGTGACATTTAAGTCAACAGAGCTTTGGCCAGCTTCATTTTTCCAATATAGCGGGCTAACTGTGAATACAGGTTTGCTTTTCATTAGCTCAGGCAATGTGGTTGACATCATTTCCATGGCTAAACGTTCAGTAGCTTCTGATGGGTCACCAGTTGCTAAACCTTCTGCTAAGGCTTTGTTGTATTGTTCTACAAATTTACCTAATGCTTTAGCATCTAGTTTTTCAATTGCAACAGTGACTTGGCCTGAACCTAAATTTTGTTCTAATGCTTTAATGTCACCAATACTGTAAGAAATGTTGCCTTTAACATCTTCACCGTTGATAGAAGTATCACTGGCGATTTTAAAATCTTTAAATGAGAATTTTGTTTCTGGGATATTGAAGTCTGTATCTGCAATCACAAATTCTTGTGTTCCTGTGTAGAAACCATATTGTGATTTTTTGACATTAGAAACTAATTTTAACCCTTTAACGGTCATTGTTTCTGATTTATCTGCTTTACCCATCACAAAGTTATCAGTGATTATTGATGCATCGACAGACTCTAAGTCTGCTGTAGTTGAAACATCAAATTTAGAGCCGCTAAACGATAGCGAAATATCATCTTTGCTATATTCAACTGGGATAAGCTCTAAGTTAGTATCGATACTTTTGCTATAACCAATGACAGCAGAACCATTAACAAACGGCTTTCCTTTGGTTGCTTCAAAAAGCTCTTTAGTTGTTGCATTATTTGCTAATTCTATTTGAGTAGCAGCCAGTTTTGGCAACAAATTAAACTTAGCAACTTGTGATAATGGGAATGGGCCATGATCAATATTTGTCTTAAATATGATAGAATCATCAGGTGTTACTGAATCAGCTGAAGTAATTACGATGTCAGCTTTAGAAGAGAAAACGCCTTTTTCATAGTTTTCTACTTTGAAATTCAAACCTGCTTCAGGCACATTTACAGCAAAAAAATCGTTGGTTTTGAGGATCACTCTGTCAAGTTCATCTTTTACTTTTGAACCTGTATACCACGATGCACCCGTCCATACAGCGCCCAGAGCTACAATAACACCAACCGCGACTAATGACTTTTTCATTATAAACATCCATCCTTTCAGTACGTTATAAACGTACTTATAAAATTATATAAGTTTTAAATAACCGTTTTTTAACAAAATAAACGGTTAAATACAGAATATGACACTACTTATTAAAAACTCGGGCAAGCTTACCATTGCCGTTAATGGTAATACTTTTCTCATAAGCAGGTAGAAAAACAGACTCACCAGAATCTATGCATATTTCTTCATTACCTGAACGGAAAACTAACTGACCTTCAATACAAAATAAAATTGAGGCTGTATCGTTAGATAGAGTAACCTCCGAGTTGTTTATAGAATATATATTAAATGAAAAATCTTCTACTGGAATATTATATTTCCAGATATTTCCAGATTTTTCGGGGATACTTAATAAATCCTTTGCTGACGTAGGGTTAAAGTCAATATTCGCAATTAGTTCAGGGACATCTATGTGTTTATTTGTTAACCCTGCACGCAGAACATTATCTGAATTAGCCATGACCTCTAACCCAACCCCTTCTAAATAAGCATGCGGTGTTCTTGCATATAAAAACATCGCTTCACCGGGTTGCAGTTCAACAACATTAAGAAGAAGTGGGGTAAATAAACCATTATCTTCAGGGTATAAACTTGCCATTTGCTTTATTGAGTTCCACGGTTCACCTTGGCGACTATTTAAAGCCGCTTTTAGTACTCCAAGTGCGAGCTCTTTTTGTTCACCTGTTAAATTAAGAATTTGTGCAAATAGGCGTGATAGCTTTTCTTCTGTTGGGTCTTGAACAAATAGTTGGATGTCCGGATGAGCCGCTGAAACAAAATCAAGCAATTGTGCTATTTCATTCAATGGACGAAATGCATTCATTGCTTTAAAAGGTGTTAAGGCATAAATTAATTCTGGTTTATGGTTATCATCTTTATAGTTGCGAATAGGTGAGTCTACTGGAATACCCGCTGCATTCTCTTTAGCGAACCCGACCTCAGCATAGGTTTTGTTGGGATGTACTTGTACTGACAGCGGTTGAGCAGCGCACAGTACCTTAAACAAGTACGGTAATCGATGATAAGTTTGTGCGATATGCGAACCCAAATAATATTCAGGGGCGCTCTCAATCAAGGTGTTAAGGGGGACAGTTTGATTTTTTTGCGCATCGAGAACTTCTGAGCTCGCTTTGGGGTGAGCCCCCATCCAAAGCTCAGCCATTGGTAGGTGGTTAGGGTTAGGGAGCCCATATAGCTTAGTTAGGGCCGTTTTACTACCCCAATCATAATTTTGGACTTTGTTTATCATTTTAAGCATAGCAAAATTCTCTTTTTTATAAAAATCAACTCATTTCCTTTTCATTACAGTACAATAAGCTCGACTAAGTCTCATAAATGAAATTCAATTTGTGGCATTATACTGCTCGGTTATTTGCTTACCTGCAAGCAGATGATTCTAAAATCAATTATTCTGTATATGTACCTAAGGAGATAGTAATGGCAGCCACTCGCATTGAAAAAGACTCAATGGGACCTATTGAAGTACCTGCTGACCACTTGTGGGGCGCGCAAACGCAGCGTTCTTTAGAACATTTCCGTATATCTGTAGAAAAAATGCCTGTCGCGTTAATCCACGCACTCGCTATCACAAAAAAAGCCGCCGCTAGTGTAAATATGGATCTAGGATTATTAGCCAAAGAGCGTGGCGATGCAATCATTGCTGCTGCTGATGAAGTATTAGCTGGCAAACACCCTACAGAGTTCCCACTGGCTATATGGCAAACGGGTTCTGGTACGCAAAGTAACATGAACATGAATGAGGTATTAGCTAACCGTGGTAGCGAAATCCTCGGTGGCCAGCGTGGTAATGATCGCCTTATTCACCCAAATGACGATGTTAATAAAAGCCAAAGTTCAAATGATGTTTTCCCAACAGCCATGCATGTCGCTGCGGTGGTTGCTATTCGCGAACATCTACTACCAGAACTAAAAGTTTTACACAAAACTTTAGATGCAAAAGCAAAAGAATTCAAAGATATCGTCAAAATTGGTCGTACCCACTTACAAGATGCAACCCCATTGACGTTAGGCCAAGAAATTTCTGGCTGGGCTGCAATGTTAGCACACAATGAAAAACATATTGAGAATTCAATACCTCATGTTTGTGAACTTGCTCTGGGTGGTACTGCTGTCGGTACAGGGTTGAATACTCATCCTGAATACGCAGTTCGTGTTGCGAAAAAAATTGCCGAATTAACGGGTCAGCCATTTATCACTGCACCTAATAAATTTGAAGCTTTGGCAACGTGTGACAGCTTAGTTCATGCTCATGGTGCACTGAAAGGCTTAGCGGCTTCATTAATGAAAATTGCGAATGATGTTAGGTGGTTAGCATCAGGTCCTCGTTGTGGCATTGGTGAAATTGCGATACCAGAGAACGAGCCAGGCAGTTCAATCATGCCAGGGAAAGTTAACCCTACACAGTGTGAAGCATTAACAATGCTATGTGCGCAAGTGATGGGAAATGATGTTGCAGTTAATATTGGTGGCGCATCAGGCAATTTCGAGCTTAACGTTTTTCGCCCAATGGTAATTGATAACTTCTTACAATCTGTCCGTTTATTAGCTGATGGTATGCGTAGTTTCAATGAACATTGTGCTATTGGTATTGAACCAAATCGTGAGCGCATTGAAAAATTACTGCATGAATCATTGATGTTAGTAACCGCTTTAAATACCCATATTGGTTATGATAAAGCCGCTGAAATTGCTAAGAAAGCTCATAAAGAAGGGTTAACACTAAAACAATCAGCATTGAAATTAAACTATCTGACAGAAGAACAATTTGATGAATGGGTTCGCCCAGAAGACATGGTTGGAAGCATGAAGTCATAAACTTTATGGCTTGCTAAAATATCATGTAATAAACTGAGGAAACACCCATATTGGTAACAATTGGGTGTTTTTTAACGTTCTATATATAAATTTAAACGTGGGATTAATAATTCTACTGGCTTAGCTTTTGGCCGGTTACGTAGTGGGATATTATCTACATGGTAATCGTGTAATTCACCAACTTTTATTTCGGCAACTGTTTTCTCTAGGGCAAAAACAAATAAGGGGGTAGAGCAAGCAAATTGGGTTTGTTTTTGTTGAGAACTATCCCAGACTCGCGCTATCGGCTGAACCTTTACAGGGCGTTGAGTTTTTAAAATCGCATCATGGGGTAACGAGTAGATCAATTGAATATCGCTTTCTATTTGTAATTGCCAATGTTCTTTAGGGATATGTAAAGGGCAGCGACCACTTTCTAAACTTGCTTGTAAACGGCTTAATACGGTTTCTTTGGTCACTTTATTGATGATTTTTTTATTGGCCCATCCAAAATTAATGGTATCAATATCGACTAGTGAGGTGAGGGTGCGATAGGTATTTAATGTTAATAACCCATGAAGGCTTTCTCTAATAAATTCAAAACGTTGAGTTTCATTTATTTGTGTGACGATTGTTTTTATCTGTACTTTCAATTCATTAATCTTTGATATTAATGCATTAAATTCCCGATATGTTTTTAATTCAGTTTGGATACAGATAACACCAGGTAGACGGATAGCCGATTTATTGCTAATTTCTTCAGATTTATTATGGATAAACAGTAGGTTAATTAACTTAATTGTTGCTTCAATAGCACTATGACTAGTTAATTTTTGAACAGGAATATGGCTAATCTCGTTATTTTCTTCACCTTTGATTATATTAGGTAAAATAAACGTACTTGCTATAAATGGGACGAGTTGAGCTTGTTCTAACAATAAATGACTAAGTTGTTTTATTTCAATCTCTAAGTTATTGAAAGTGTCGATAAGTTTTTGTCTAGGGTTCATTTTTAGTTACAACATTCTATTTGTGATAAATAAAATGTAGCATTAACAATCATTATTAGCAATTTTTTAACCAGACTACGGGGGATTTTAGCGAAACTTAACGTTAGCGGGCAGGGGAACTGGTAGCTTTTTCTCTTCATTGGTACTTCAGGATGAGTTTTCCCCCCTGTACCGATAGCAGTACCATCGATATCTTTTCGATATAAGGCTTTGGAATACGCCATTATCCTCGAATAAAATTCAGTAAATTATATATTAAATTGAAAGTGTTAATGTCTTAATTATGGAAATATTAAACATTATAAATGATGTAATACTCACTCAATTTTAAAAGGTAAGGTATGCTGACTATCCCACCGCTGATCCAACCGTTTGTTGACCTTTTTCAAAAAAATACAACTACACAAGCTAATTACCAATATCTTGGTACCATTCAACATATTCAAGATGCTTTACCCGAAGGGGCAACACCAAGTCATCTTCGTTGTGCTTTACAAGGGGAAGGCGTTTTATCTAGTTACAGTACTAATAATGAGAATAATTATTTATGTTCTGTGAATGCGCAAACCTGTGTGGTCGCAACGCTATACAATAAAAATAATCAGACTGGAGCCGTTATTCATTTTGACCATAATATAATAAGTTTGATAGACCAAGCAGTTACAGCAACTTTATTACAAATAGCTCCTCAGAATAATAGCGATGTTGTATCAACGCTTACGGGAGGAATTTGGCTTATGGGTGGGGATAACATTGGTGAGCCGGTAAAAAAGGTATTAAGCAATCATGGAGTAAATTCATCTTGGGAACAATGGGCGATTTCATCGTGTATACCACATAATTATGGGGTTGTATTGAACTTACAAGATGGAAGTATTAACGCTTTTGAACAACCAATTCACTCAGTTATGCAATTTATTAATCCGTTATTAGCAGAAGCTGAGCATGCTAATAATTTTAATAGTTATTTGAGACCAGAAGTACGTCGAGCCAAAGACTTTATGGAACGTTTTCGATTACCCGCAATAAGTGAAAGAGAAAGTGGATTAACATTTACTGAAGGTACAAGGAGTAGCAAGGTAACGGTGGATGATGTCAATAAATACCATTTCAATATACATAACATATAGTATTGAAATGGTTTTAGATATAAATATACAGTTTAGCCTATTACTCAATTTTTGTTATATGAAAAACATTAATCCAATGATAAATCAATAACTTGATAGAATGCCTTTGACGTATCGTCTATCGTCCAAACAGCAAGAACAACCTGATATCCTGTTTGTTCTTGAGGCAACACACAGTTGTGTTTGACTGTGTTATCGGGGGTTTCTATACGGTGAAATTCGCAAAAAGGGGTTAATTCAAATTGAGCACGAGATAAGGGAATATTGGGCTCCCAATCGGGTTTAGTCATAAAATATTCCCATTTGGTCGTTTTATGTTTTGCAGTTAAATACCATTCAAATTCTACATTACGGGTCTTCAGGGGAACAGTCTTCCATCGCTCAGCTGTTTGTACATCGAGCGGTGAAAACTGAGAAAGGCCAGCGCTAGCAATTTCACCATCAGCAGGGCCTTGTTGTGGGAAACCTTTTGGACCTTCTAGTGACTGAGGTTCATATTGAATTTGACCACAATTGGTATTTACTTCTTTGCGGCACAAATACGAACGGCTTTCTGGAGACTTTACATATCCGTGGGGGTAGGCCAAAAAACTGCAGAAAAAAAGGATAGGTACAAGTAGTAATTGTTGTTTCATAGAATTTCCTCGTCATTAATAGAATAACTATCATCACTAACAACGAGGAGGATCGAAATTTCAACCTTTATTAAATACTAAGATAATTAATCATAACATCCTAATTTCAAACGATAGGCGATGATAATACCGATAAGTAATATTCCAGCAATAAATAAAGCAACACCGTTCCATCCAAAATAAGTCCAAAATACTCCACCTAAGGTGCCTGCAATACTTGAACCGGCATAATAACTAAAAAGATACATCGATGATGCTTGGCCGCGAGCCCGTTTTGCTCTTCGCCCAACCCAACTGCTTGCAACTGAATGTGCTGCAAAAAAGCCCGCCGTTAATACCGTCATACCAGATAGGATCACCCAAATATTTGGGTGTAATGTTAATAATATACCCACTAACATCATACAAATTGCAGAGATTAGTACACTACCTAAACCATATTTTTGTGTGAGACTACCAGTTTTAGTTGCGCTATATGTTCCCGTTAAATAAATGACAGAAAGAAGGCCTACAGTGGATTGTGAGAAATAGTAGGGGGCGTCAAGCAAGCGGTAACCAATATAGTTGTACATTGTCACAAAACCCCCCATCAGTACAAAGCCTTCTACAAAGAGCCAAGGCAAACCTCGGTCCCTAAAGTGTAGGTGTAAGTTTACCCATAAATTTTTAGGTTTTAATGAGCTTGCACGGAAATGTTGAGATGGAGGTAATAGCCGCCAAAAGCCAATTGCAGCGATCAACGCTAATGTCCCTAAAAGAACAACAGCGACCCGCCATGAATAATAATCTGAAATTACCCCAGTCATTAACCGCCCACTCATACCGCCAATAGAGTTACCGCTAATGTATAACCCCATGGAGAGCGCAACATAACTCGGGTGAATTTCTTCACTTAAATAAGTCATTGCAACGGCTGCGACTCCGCTAAGTGATAGCCCAACCAATGCTCTAGCTATCAAAATACCATTCCAGCTTTGCATTACAGAGCTTAATAAGGTAAATAGCGCAGCACACATCAGTGCAATGACCATGACGTTTTTTCTACCAATGGCATCTGAAATTGGCCCTGTAATTAATAGACCTAGAGCCATTAAACCTGTACTGAGTGATAGCGACAAACTCGCGGTTGCAGGAGAAACATTAAAATCCTCAGACAACATTGGTAAGATAGGTTGAACAAAATATAACAGCGCGAATGTAGCGAACCCAACGGTAAAGAAAGATAAAGTGACACGTAAATATAGAGCATCATCTCTTTGAATATAATGCTTTTTAGGTTCGGTATGGGCAGGGGCGTCCGTTTTTTTCCCTTTGGCTGGTTGCTCAGAAGTCAGACTATTTGATGAATGTTCCATATGTATTCCTTGTCATACCAACTGGTTTGATTTCGATCAAAGAATAGAAATTTTTCAGTTTTTTGTCTAATATATTAATTATACACAATAATACTTTAAAGATATCAAATGAACTATGAGCATAGAACTTCGACACCTTAGATACTTTATTGCTGTCGCCGAGGAACTACACTTTGGCCGAGCAGCAGAGCGGTTGCATATGTCACAACCACCTTTAAGCCAACAAATACAAATACTTGAAGAAAAAATCCATGCGAAATTATTAGAAAGAAATAATCGTAACGTCGCATTAACACCTGCGGGAACGATGTTCTTGAAAGAAGCCTATCAAATTTTGGCTCAGGTTAATGCTGCGGCGACTAAAGCAGCGCGAATGGAAAAAGGCGAACTTGGCGAATTATCTATTGGGTTTACTTCCACCACACCCTTTATGCATAAGGTTACAATGAGTTTACGTCAGTATCGGGAGTCTTATCCTGAAGTTTCTATTCATATGCATCAGATGAATACTAAGCAGCAGATAGCTCCTTTAATTACTGGCCGTATCGATTTCGGTATTATGCGAAATACAGGGTTACCAGAGCAATTAGATTACAAATTATTATTCAAAGAACCTTTTATGGTGGCGGTTTATGAAGGACACCCATTGCTCGAATATGCTGATGTCGGCATTGATATAGAACAACTTGCTAATTACCCATTAGTTTTTTTCGAGCGCGATGTCGGGACTGCATTATACGATGAGATAAACCAGCTATTGACTTCTGCTGGTGTCGTACCAAAAATTTCTCAAGAAGCAGGTGAGGCAATGACTATTTTAGGCCTCGTCTCCGCAGGGATGGGGATTTCAATTATTACTGAGTCGTTTACACGTATGAAAGTTGATGGTGTGAAATATATAAAACTCGCTAATATTAATGCTTCATCTGAGGTTTGGTTAGTTTACAATACGCGTAGAACCTTACCTGCTGCGGCTAAAAAGTTAACCAACCTGTTAATGTCTAATATTGTTGGTGAATAAGTGTGATTAACATCACACTTATGCTGTATGCGAAATCATTAATATGCAGATTAAGGCATAATAACTAATTGCTTTATAAAGGATTTCAATTATTGCCATGGTGAATCAAACAGGTCATATTGACCAGATAAAACAATTAAATACGGGGATCGTATATCGAATAATTGATCAACATGGTCCTATTTCGCGTATTGCATTATCCAAACAATCACAACTTGCCCCAGCCAGTATCACTAAAATCACGCGTGAACTCATGGATGCTCATATAATAAAAGAGTTAGAGTTTCCTGTTCTCGGGTTGCGTGGTCGCCCAGCAGTAGGCTTAGTCGTTGAAAGTGAAGGGTGGCAGTTTTTAGCAATCCGCATACAAGACAAGAAAATCACTATTTCACTAAAGGAAATTAACGCTACAACATTAGCTCAAACAGAATATCCTTTTAAACCTATTAATAATGAACAATTTATAAATAAATTATCTGAATTAATTAGTCATTTTTTTGCGAGCCACCAGAGTATATTAGAAAGAGTTACAGCAATAAGCATTCTGTCTGATGGCATCTTAGATCCTTATACCGGCGTTATCCATCACCATGCTCACTTTAATATTAACCAATTAGCTATTGGCGAATACTTAACTGAACATACAGGGCTACCTATTTATTTACATCCATCAGTGGATGCTTTGGCATTAAAAGATTATTTTTCCCATTTGGCAAAACGAAAAGCAAAAAACATTATTTATCTTCAACTACAAGATGTTGTCAATATTACAGTTCTAAACCATGGTATAACGTTAGATGCTAATACTCAGCGCCCCAATTTATTTGCTCATACCCAGTATAAAAAAACGCAAAACATCCCCTGTTATTGTGGAGGTGTAGGTTGCTTAGAAACACACACATCCCTACCTGCAATATTGCAACAAGCAAATAACTTACTCTGTAATTATTCAGACTCTTACTTGCAACATAATATTATTTCTATTGATAGCATTTGTAGCGGCGTAAAATTAGGCGATACTCTTTGCATTCAACTTATCGACAATATTGCGCAGTTATTGGCAAAACCATTAGCTTTAATGGTCAATGTACTCGGAACCGAATTAATCTTAATCAATTCGCCTATTAATCAAATCTCAGAATTATTTTTTGATAAACTTCATCACTACATCGACCAGCAGTCAATTCCTCTTTACTCATCAAAAATAACAATAGAAAAATCCACGTTAAGTGTTAGTGATAGTGAATCATCATTAATACAACGTGCTTTATATGATGGTTCGCTATTGATGCAGTTATTACAAGGTTAAATTAATTCGATAATCTTTACATTATCCCACACAAAATTGAGCTAACGCAAACTTATCACTTTCCCATTCCAATAAACTGAATCCATATCATTTTTGCAGCTTATTGCTGTGTAAGTCTGTCACTTCAGGATAGAAAAAGACCATGATCAATCTATTTATTACCGGGACAGATACAGATGTCGGGAAGACAGTATCGACGCTTGCCATATTGCAGGCACTAAATGGCCAAGGAATTAAAGCCGTCGGATATAAACCCATCGCGGATCAATGCATTGATACGCCAGAGGGGATAAGAAACAAAGATGCATTATTAATCCAAAGTGTATCTAAAGACCGTGTTTCCTATGATGAAGTCAATCCAGTGCGGATCAGCGATAATTATAGTCACGAAAACAGTATTGATTTCAATCAAATCAAACAAGGCTTAGAGCATTTACACAGCCAATGTGACATGGTTGTCATTGAAGGTAATGGAGGATGGCGATATCTTCTTGATGATAATACGTTTTATGCAGATTGGCTAAAAGGGCAACCAGTAGGTGTTATTCTTGTTGTAGGTATTCAACATGGCTGTGTTAACCATGCCTTGTTAACTGCGGAAGCGATTAGAGCTGACGGACTACCTTTGGTTGGTTGGATGGCAAATCGCATTAACCCTGGGCTCGCACATTACGCTCAAATCATTGAAAGATTACAACACCACATTAAGGCCCCACTAATTGGTGAGATACCCTATCTATTGCGCCCTGAAGAGAAAGAACTTGGGCATTATCTAGATGTGGAAAAACTTCAACAATTTATTGCTATACCCGCCTAACTCGCAAAATAAATAAAGGGCGCGTAAAAAATATCGCGCCCTTTATTTTAGCCATTAGAAATCAATCAATGACGTGTATAAATAATTTTATACGAATCATTTTGGCAGTGCCCAACAACTTGCCCTTTAGATGAATCGACCTCATCATTAGGGACTGCGACTAAACTAAAATTGTCAGCAGGTACACCGTTATTGATGATTTTCTGCTTGATCTCTTCAATTACGCTTTCACATGAAGCTTGTGCAAAAACCGGTGCTAGCGTTAATACTAATAATGGAACTAATAATTTCTTTTGCATTATACCTCCTTGGTAATCAATCCATAAAACAGCAAGCTAGAAATTATGGATTGATTGGACGGCCTGTACTGACATCAAGACAGCGCTTGGTGCTAGGTTCCCAATAAGCATTCAGATTAAGGCTTTTTTCACATTTATCTTTTGCATCAAAAGCGGCATCTATCTTATCAAATTCTTTTTCAGTACGAGTATTGACTTTATTACGTAGCATACGGGTATTATCCCATTGCTCTTTTTCCTGACGCGCTTGCTCTTTGTTAAGGGAATCATCACCTTTACCAACAGAAACACATGTGCTTCCGGCGGTACAGGATGTGGTTGCTTGTGCTGCCAAAGAGGATGTTACCCAAAATAAAGGGAGACAAAAACAAAACGCAGTTAAGCCAGTTTTCAAAGTTTTATGTGGGCTCATGTAAAAATTCCTTACTTGAGTAGGGGCAATAACCAAAGTATAGCCAAAAGTATATGATTGCGTCAGTATAGAATAGTACTAAAAATCAAAGTTGTTTATGTACGGTTAAACCTGCAAAGGTTTGGCATACTGGCATCAATTCAAGTGTATTCACATTCATATGAGCAGGTAATGTTGCCACCCAATAAACCGTTTCAGCGATATCTTCAGGCGTCAAGGCTTCTGCACCTTGGTACGTATTAGCGGCTTTATCATCATCACCTTTAAAACGAATATTGGAAAACTCTGTTCCACCCACTAAGCCTGGTTCTATATCAGTAACCCGGATCTTTTTGCCTTGAAGGTCAGCACGTAGACCTAAAGAAAATTGTTTTACGAAGGCTTTAGTTGCGCCGTATACATTACCGCCTTTATAAGGCCAGCTCGCAGCCGTTGAACCGATGTTAATGATATGACCATGATTATTCGCGACCATACCTTGTAGTACCTCATAAGTCATATTAACTAAACCTTTAGTATTGGTATTAATCATAATTTCCCAATCATCAGGGTTAGCATCAAAAGCAGGTTCTAAACCGAGCGCTAAACCAGCATTGTTAACTAGTACATCAATATTTTTGAGATGAGCAGGCAAACTTGCAACAGCTGATTGAATTGCTTTTCTATCTTGGACATCCAAAGTTAATGGATAAAATTTTTCACCTAGTTCCTGATGTAGCGCTTCTAAACGTTCTGTTCTACGGCCTGTTCCAATAACGGTATAATTATGTTGAATAAATTTGCGAGCTATAGACTCACCAAAGCCCGATGAAGCACCTGTTACTAATATAATCATGAGAACCTCAAATTGTTATTGTTGTGTCAGCATGTAGCGATTTTAACGCTTTCTAATGTGAACTACAAAAGCTGTTATAATCCTAGGATATGTTTATCCTTAGGGTAACTTAATGTGTAACTAAATGGGATCTGAATCTCTTCATTCGGTTTTAGCTCAACATTCCAAGTTATTTTCCCTGTTTTTTTGTTGATCACAGCGTCTTTATTATCTACATCTGACACTTTTATATCACTGTCTTCACTAATAGGCAGTTGGTCATAAATAGTTAATTTAACAGGGGTTGGATGTATGTTTTTAGCTTTGATGAGATAACTCTCTTTTTGCTCTACCGTTGAACCAATGAAGCTTGGTTTTTTCTTCATTTTTTCATTGTTTTCACGTGAAATCTGAATATTTTTATCGATACCAAAAGGAACTTGTAAAGTATCAGTCAGTCGATTTGCATCGATTTTAACGTTTCCAATATACGTATTTCCATAGTAAATATTGGCATTTCCGTTCAATAAGTTTAGAGCTTGCCAATTTTCAATATCTGCTTGTAAGAAGACATCCTCTGCAAGTTTTGGTGTTGCAGTGTACTTATACTTAGCCGCAATATCTTCTTGTTTAATCGTCAATGAACTTGGCTTGGATGTACTTTTCAGTGTGAAAGGAAGGGTGATTTGATAGTTTAGGCTAATACCGTTATTTGCGGTGGTCACAAAATCAGCAATACCTGACCCAACCTTTTTTTTGCTAGCAGTCATACTTTCTTCATACATAGCAACAGGTGCAGCTGGTATTGGTTTCATACGGACTTGACGTTCCAACTGTTTATTTTCATCATAAATTGACAGACGCCAAGGCTGTAAATCAAAAGGGGTGATATTCTTTGATGGATTAATGGTCGATAAGGTTAGGTCAATATTTTCCCAATCAATACCTGTATTTTGAATGACATCCGCTTTATAAGTTAAAACTATAGGTGATTCTGTGTTCTGACTGCGTATATCATAGCTAGGTGACCAAGCGGCATCCTGTGTTAAATAAGAAAGCTGTAGTTTTGCTGTTGTGGCTTCAGGTGCGTCTATCGACATAACAACCTGTGTTTGTTTGCCTAGGGAAGCCGGCATATTTTGGTCAATTTGAGCTTGTAGCAGTGCTGATTTTTCTTCAAGCTCATCGATAGTGAGTTGGTATTTTTGTTGTTCTTGTAAAATTTTCGTCATTTGCTGACGTATAAAGTCTAGCTTTTGGGATGATTGCTCTAAAGATTGAGCATTATTTTCCCCAAAAAAGCGTTGGTCTTTCAATAAGCTTAATTGTTCTTCTCCGACTTTAATCGCAATAATAGCATCTTCTATTTGCTGCATTAATTGCTTCTGTTGAGTTTGAAGTGCCTTGATATTTTCGGGATAAACAACTTCAGTAGGGACAGTTTGAATATTAACAGAACGAATTATTACATTTTTATCATTTAGGTTAACTGATAACGTACGTGGGTCAACGTTATGGGCTATATTCGTTAAAATTACCTTATTTTGCCCCTTATTAAGTGACAGCGTCACATCATTATCTAATTCAGCCCCGTGTAGAAATACAGTGGCATGATTTAATTTAACTGGTTGATTTAAATTATTTTTAGCTTCAGCAAACGCATATTGAGACGTAAAAAGTGCCGTCAATATCAAACTACTTGCCAGTCGAGTAGATACGGTCATATGTGAACTCCAATAATGATAAAGTTATTACACACGAAATTATGTAACCATCCTATTTAACTGATCTTTTCAGCGATAGCAGATAAAACCGAAAAGTTGATTATAAAAATTAAGTTATTAAACCTAAAAATATCCATAAACAGAAAATAGCTAAAGGAAAATAAAAAAGATTAAGGTAAATATTGAAAGATGTTTTTTACTTTTGTGGAAAAATAATACATCAAATTTTTTAAATTGAGAATAGGTGTATTTTATGAATATAGCCCCGACTAGCTCCACATTTTATTACAAAGCTGATCACAATGATGCCACTACAGTTATAAAGACGCTAAATAATGAATTATTAAAAATTGAAAAGGAGCTTTACAATCAATACGAGCCTAGCCCCGAAAGAAAAAATGAACTGAACAGTAAGGCATTTGAAAATATCAATATAATAGAAGATATCTTAAAGAATAAGGAAGAGATAAATATCACATCAATCAAAAGGTTACAAGAATTAAACGTTATGTATGGTATGGCAGCAATGAAAAGTGGAGATACGGAGTGGGAGAGCTTTGGGTTATCCAAAGAGGTTTTTGAAAATAATGAGAAATTCTTTAACTCTACAGATTGTTTACTTAGTACCAGTGAACAATTAAAACAAAAGATAGATATAGAAAAAAGACTTACGTACTGGAATACCTGTCAATATAATTTTGCTTATAACATTGTTTATGAAGGAATGTCTGCACCAAGTGATCTAACACAGAATGATTTTCATCATCATTTTGAACAATGTAGCCGAAGTAATATTTCTAACGATATTGCAATCGCAGCAGCAAATGCAAAGTGTGCAGAAAATTTATGTAAATCCTCATTAACTGAGCAACAGAAATCATCTGATATATTAATGAATACAACATTAAGACTCAATAAGTTCTATCATGATTATATAAATACGCCTTCCGCTGATTTAAATGATGACATAAGGTCTGATGCATTTTTTTTAGTCAAAAATTTGTCAGTTTACTTACCTTTTGAAATAAAAGAAAAATTTGGTATTAATTAAATAATATTAAGGAAGAAGAAATGCTCAGTTCTAGGCTTTATTCAGTAAAGGATACCAGTAGTCAATATGGTATTAATCTTGAAGAAAATACCAAATATTCATCATTAAAACATATTCTAGAAAACATAAAAAACATATCAAATAACAATGTAGAAATGAGTACTAGTGGGCCATCAGGGCATTCAATAATCTATACAAATGGTGAGATAAAGCAACCTGCAGCAAATGGTCATTTAATACTTAATCCAAGTGGGATTGACCTACGAGTTATCCCTGGGAAAATTAAAAACGTTAATTATAAAAAAATTAGTGATAATAGATATAAAGCTAATTTAATGTCTCATGATGGAAATAAAGTATTGTCATTAAGTTTTTATTCAAAAGAAGATTTAAACATAAATCCAAGTGAAATCGTCTCTCAAAAATCAACAATGAAAACAATAAATAAAAGTAATGATATTGAAAACTTATGGAGAAACATGGCTGATGTACACCATTTTTATCCAATGCTACAACAACTTGGAATAAGCAAACTTGAAGCATTCCAAAAAGTACCAAATGACTTGGCAAGAAAAGTAAGTACAGAAAGTTTATTGACAACTTTAAATAAGATACATAACGACAATAAAAAAATGATGATTTTTGTGGGTAATGATTCTGCAATCCAGATCTATACAGGCCCAATAGATAAAATTACTGAAATAATGAATGGCAAAAAAATAGTCATCCACGGTACAACTGAAGAAGGAGGGAAATCAGTAATAAGAATAGCAAAAGATGAGGTTGGGGAAGCTTGGGTTGTTAATAAAAACTCTCGTGATGGGTTTATTACAAGCCTAGAGTTATTTAATAAAAATGAAGAGCATATAGCCCAATTTTATGGAGTTAGGAGAGAAGGGCAAAAGCAAGATGAATACTGGGGGGATTTAATGAGGAAATTACCGAATCACTAGCTCATTGATCATTATTAATAGAATTATAAAATAGAAAAATGGTGGATAATCAAATGATAAATAACATTTTTGATATTAAAACATTTTCATCACATCAAGGTACAGATGCAGAATCTGCGCTCTCGGAGCACGAACCAAACATACACCAAAAAATTAACCATATCAGCAATCCCCCACTTGAGCTAAAACAAAATATTGCATTTAGGCTTGATGCTTCAAGTTATGAAAACTTTCGCAATGCATCAAAGGAAATGACAGATGATTTACCGTCTTTTCGTTATATGCTTGCGAGTTTAAAAAATAACAACTGTACTGGCCAATTAAGAGAAGATTATAAATCAGTGCTCTATGGTAACCTTAATCAGCGCTATGACGACCAATTAGATGGTATATGGACCGGGTAGTGATAATGTTAGCAATAGAAGGCTAAACGTCAAAACCTCAAACTAAGATTGAAATATCCTATTTTAAGCATGTAGTATTAGAAGAACATTAAGAAAGCCTTTATGGAGAATTCATGCTAACAGTTTGGGGTCGTAAAACTTCATCTAACGTCCAAGCACTAATGTGGTGTATTGGTGAGTTAGAATTACCTTATAAGAGGCTTGATTTTGGGCATCGCTATGGCGGTACTGATACTGACGAATTTTACCGCTTAAATCCTAATCGTACTGTTCCTGTTATTCAGGATGGTTGCAACCCTCCATTATGGGAAACTGGGGCAATACTTAGGTATCTTGCTAACCGATATGCAAAAGGGAATTTTTGGCCTGATGAAATATTAGCAAGAACCGAGGTTGATCGCTGGATGGAATGGTCAAAGTTAAATGTAGCATTGGCATTTACGGCGCCTATCTTTTGGCAAGTAGCACGCACTCCAAAGGAATCCCAAGATATTAATTCCATCAAACTTGCTATCGACAAATTTGAAAATAATTTAATGATTGCAGAAGAGATATTAGCATCCAGAAACTACTTGGCCAGTGATGATTTTTCACTGGCTGACATCCAATTCGGGCATGTGTTGTATCGTTATTATGATATTGATATAAAAAGAAAATCGCTTCCTTACATTGAGGCTTACTATAAGCGTCTTCTTGATAGGCCTGCATATCGCGAGCATGTTGCTATTTCGTATGATGAACTCCGGCCAGCAAAACCTTAATCTTAGATGTATAAATAGCACTTTATGTGACGCTGTCACTTATTCATCGATAAAATGATGGGTATATCTACAGCTTAAAAATTTGAATCAACACCATAGTGTTGATTCAGTTTTGTTCGTATTAAATATGCAGCGGGCATTTAACTACATAGGTTATTTTTTATGAAAATATATACTTTTCCTAGAAGTCGTTCTCTGAGGGTTTTATGGACATTAGAAGAACTTGGTGTTGACTATGAAACAGTTAGAGTTGATATGTTCAGCGATAAACCTAAAGTTAAATCACCTCATTCACGAGGTAAGGTTCCGTTAATGGTAGATGGGGATGTTTCAATAGAAGAGACATTTGCGATATGTCATTATTTGTGTAATAAACACCCAAAGGAAACGTTCTATCCATCTGATATAAAAGAACAATCAGTTATTTATTCTTATATAAGCTTTGCTTTAACAGATTTAGAATCTCCTATCTGGAATCTACTAAAGCAACTTGTTTTTATTCCTGAAGAGAAGCGTTCTTTATCGTTAGTTGATTACTTTAAAATAGAATCTGAAAATGTAACAAGGCAATTTAAGCTTAATAAAGATAACGAGTGGGTCGCTGGTGACAACTTCACTTTAGCTGATATTTTTCTATCTCATACGCTTTTGTGGGCTAGGTTATGCCATGTTAACCTTAGTCCTACAATTAATGATTACATTGATAGGGCTATTAGCCGGCGGTCATACATACAAGCCCAGGAAAAAAATAATTTATAAAACAACAAACAATAACATTTTGATTAACAGGAAAAATCACACCAATGAAAGCCATATCTATAGTTTTTCCAGCAGGTAAAAATATTGCGTTAGGAATAAAAACGTTAGAAATAAGAAAATGGGCACCAAACATCGATTGTAATGAAGACTTACTAATTGTTGAAAATCACCATTATCTTTTAAAAGATGGCGATGAAGAAATGGGGAAAGCAGTCGCAATTGTTAAAGTGAAAAATGTGAGGCCATTCGTTGAAAGTGATATTGATGCAGCCTGTGCATCTTACTATAAAGCAGGTTGGCTAGCTTGGGAACTAACTGATATCCGAGCTATTGAAACCCCAGTAAAAATGATAGCAAAACGTAAGATTTATGAAGTCGAGTTGAGCTAAGATTCAATCCTTACGATTAACCAATTCAGCGATAAAAAAGCCAACATGATTAACCAGCCAGAACGCTGGATTTCTTCATTTCATACTTAGGTTCGCATAATGCATATTATGTTAAATAGGATATTGAATTAAGAATCGGTCTTGATAGATCAAGCATTGTTAGTTCCCTATTGACTTAGAGCCGTGTTCAGCTTATTTATATGCGCTCAATGATAACCTAACCTATAACTTCGGATATGCCGTAATGAGTGAATTTAAATCGAAATCCCCTTTACATGGAGTTACACTAGAAATGCAAGTTAATGCATTGGTTGACAGATACGGTTGGAACCAACTTGGGCGTACTATAAAAATAAACTGCTTTAACAAAGATCCAAGTATTAAATCCAGCTTAAAGTTTCTGCGCCGAACACCTTGGGCAAGAACTCAAGTCGAATTACTCTATTTGGATATGATAGAAAATAATTCGATTGATAATACTGATTTAGATTCTGATGACCCTTGGTGTAATTCACGACATTAAAAATAAACTGTAATTAACTGGCTACTGAAACTTAAGCTGTTTTATTTCTTAGCTTATAAGTAAGAGCCATCTCAATGCATATGGCCAATTCTTTTATTGGCAGCGCTTCATTGATATCTAAGATAATTGCTCGGTTCTTTGAGTAATTAAGTTCAGGAAAAAGCGTTCTAAATGAATCAATTAAGGTGGTTTGACAGTGAACAAAAAGAGCAACGGAGCTCTGATTGAACCGGCCTATTCGTATCGTTGTTCCTGAGCCCGTTTCAATTGTTTGATAACTTGGTTGCCCCCATTTCAGAGTCTCAGTGATTGTTCCTACTTTTTTATTTTCTGCTGCTGTTCTAAAAATCAGCTCTCTAATCATTAATAACACTTTTTGGTATTGAATAGGATAACTGCCAAATACCAAATTCACTCTATCATCCGAAATGGTTTTCATATAACTACCGCTAATTTATTTTAAGACATCCTTGTCATACCTATGTACTTTAGCCTTCCTAGCTGATATTTACATAATATATTCGTTACATTCTGCCCTGTTGTATACTAAATTCAATCAAAGATTCGAGCACACTTTGTTGTCCAGTTGGTAAGACTGGTAATAATGTTTCCCTTCTTTTTTCTTTGTCGTATAGCGATTCTATTAGCCATCCAACTAGATAAAGGGCGGAAAGGCAACCACCTGCTGTAGCTACCCTTCCATGACATACAAGAGGTTGCCCTACTGGCTCAAGTTGTGATGCTAATAATGCATTCCTAGCATCTGGATGAGTGGTGGCTCTTCGTTCAGGTAATAGGTTTAATGCATTAAGAATTAAAGCGCCTGCACAAATAGAACCGATATACTGTTTTTCAGGGTTTAATTTAAATTCGGATAAAAAATCTGCATTTTCAATCGCCTTTGGTACGCCATTTTTACCACTACTAAATAATACCGCATCAGCTGAATTCGCTTCAGATAATGCCCCTTGAACATGTATGTTTAAGCCATGTGCTGATCGTAAGCTTGATTTGTTCCCTAATATTTTGACTTGCCAATCTATATGGTTACGGCCAAGAATATCCCACATAAAAAAAAGGTCTATATCCGTAAAATCATCAAATGCAACAATCACAATTTTTTTCATAAATTTATTCCTTTTAGCGGAAATACAAATTAAGCTTTAACGTATCAGAACTTGAATCACCATACACAGACTGTATTGAAAATGAAAAAATTAACGAGAACATCTTGGATTAACGCAGGTTTTAATATTTTGGATAATGAAGGATATACACGTTGTTCTGTTGAGAGAGTTGCTAGGAAACTAGATGTTACCCGAGGCTCCTTTTATCATCATTTTAATGACCGTGAAGATTTTATCCGTTCAATGCTTTCTTGTTGGGTTGTTGAATATACTGATAAAATATTAAATGAACTAGAACAAGAAACGAGTATCAATAAGGTGCTTACAGAGTATATTAATTTCACATCAAGAAAAAAAACAGCAAGAGAAATTTCCATCAGAGCTTGGGCATTACATGACCCTATCGTTGCAGAGTATCAAACGATTGTTGATGAGAAGCGTTTAAATTTTGTTATTAATAAATTAGGAAGCCTACCTATTCCGGCTCAACATGCTCAAACAATTGGTAAATTAGTACATCTTAGTTTAATTGGTGGCACCATATCTGGAGAGAGGTTAAATAATCTAAACTTCAATAAATTAATTTTAAATGGCGTAAAACTTAAAAAATTTTTATTTTAAATAACCCGTTGTTTATGGCATTTACTACCCCTCCTACTCCACCTATCTACATTTCAGGAAAGACTCATTTTTTAGCTTGGCTAAAGATAAATGTTGATTAAAACCATAGAACTCTATTGATATTATTGAATTATTCGATTTTCGAATGTCACCACGCTGATTTATTTGATTTTATAATCAAGTTCAGTAAGTTAAGTTCAATAGCATGATATCACTCTGAATATTAAAAATATTGCTGACTATTTTTAAGATCTAAAAATACCGGCAAGTGAATGAATTTCAGTATATGAAAAAATATTATAAGCAATAAAGAGGAATATATGGGAGTAGACAAACTAAAATCATTAGTTATCACTGGTACTTTTGTTTTACTTTGGGGCAGTGCTGCAATTTTTACTAAGCTAGGAATCGATAATGCTTCTTCTATGATTTTATTAGTATTTAGATTTAGTATCGCACTAATTGTCATTTTGATATTTTGCAGATATAAACAACAATATTTACCTGAAAAAGGAATGATATTACAAACGGCATTGGTAGGAATTATTTTAATCGGTGGCTACTCTATTTGTTATTTTTTATCAATGGAAAATGGTGTTACTCCTGGTCTTATCGCCACTATTATGGGAGTACAACCAATACTTTCACTCTGTATTACAGAACGAAAAATTTATGGCTACAGGTTAGTTGGGTTAATTATGGCGTTATCCGGCCTAATTGTGCTTGTATGGCATAGTTTAATAACTTCCCAGTTACCTATTATGGGCATTGTACTTTCGCTAATGGCACTGTTATTTATGACTATCGGAGCTATTTCACAGCAAAAAATTAAGCAATCTCCATATAGAGTGTTACCGATTCAATACGCTGTCAGTTTGGTACTATGTTTGTTATTCATTCCAATGCAAACTGTACATTTTAATTTTAACTTGAATTTTCTGATATCCATCCTATTTCTAGGTATATTTATTTCCGTTATCGCTCAAATATTACTTTATTATTTATTAAGTAAGGGGAATGTAGTGAATGTAACTAGCTTATTTTATTTTGTTCCGATTGTTACGTCATTGCTTGACTATTGTATTCTTGGGAATAAACCTTCATTATTTGGCATCTTTGGCATGGCTGCAATTATACTGGGGATTATATTGGTTTTCTATAAGCCTAAAAAGGGGGCCCTTAGCCATGTTAACAGTTGGTTAAAAAAGTAGTAAAACATAAAAAATGGAGGCTTCCTTTAACTAACCAAGTATATGTGTTTTATCTTTCAAACTCATTTAGCTACTCTTAGAGTTTGGATTAGGAGATTATAGAGGCTATCAACAGCTTGATCTCCAAGAGACTGATTACTTCTATATGCTGCGACACCCATTGGTTCCAAAGGCCCTAACCCATGCAATGCGCCTAATATTTCCAGATTGGGGGGAACACTACATTGAGTCAGTACAGCAACGGCCAGCCCACTTTCAACAGCAGCAACCTGCCCTGGCAAGCTCGAACTATTATAAACAATTTTATATCTACGCCCCTGTAATGAGAGCGCATTGATGGCGCTTCGTTTTGCCAAGCTGGTGTGCTCATATACCGCGATCGGTAATGGGTCACGTCGCCAAATTTCAAATTGTGAAGAACCGACCCATACCATAGGCTCATAAAATAATAATGCTCCCTGAGTATTATTTTCTCTTGAGACTAAAGCTAAGTCTATTTCACCCTTTTCTACCTTTGGTATCAATGAGGTAGATTGCTCACAGTTAAGCTCTATTTCAACGGAGCTATGGTATGCGGCAAAACGTTTTAATACAGGGGTCAGATATTTTTCAGCATAATCATCTGGAACACCAAGTCTGATTCGCCCTTCTAGCTCACCACCATTAAATGCAATAATAGCTTCATTATGTATATCCAGTATCCGCCTTGCATAACCCAATAATTTTTGACCTTCGTAGGTTAATTGATGTTGCCGAGGATTACGTACTAACAATTGACAACCGAGTGATGACTCAAGCTTTTTTAGTTGCATACTGACTGCAGATTGTGAGCGATGAATCTCCAAAGCAGCAGCAGAGACAGACCCTGTATTTACTACAGCGACAAAACATTTTAACCAGTCAATTTGCAAGTCTGTATATTTCATAACCAATCCATTCGTAAATCGAATTTATAAATTTCGAATTATTCATTTTAATAAAAAAACCATAGACGATATTATTCTTATCGAAGATGAAATTACATTATAAGGTCATATATGGATAACTCAAAACGACAGTATTACAAAAAACACTTAGAACAAATTACTTCTTTTCAAACGAGTAATCCAAATGAAAACCCATGGGTACTAGGAAAACCCAAAACAGAAATAATTGATGTGGTTGATTATGACCCAAACTGGCAGGCGCAATTTAAACAGATTAAACAAAATATACAAAACAAGTTAGGTCATAAGGCGCTTGCTATCGAGCATGTGGGCTCTACCGCAGTTTCAGATCTATCAGCAAAGCCAGTAATTGACATTGATTTAATTGTCAAAAACCCGGAACAAGAACTTAATTATGCTCCTATATTAGAAGAGTTTGGTTTTTTACTAACTGTAAGAGAACCTTCGTGGTACCAACATCGCATGTTTCGCCTTGAACAACCAAGAGTTAATTTACATGTATTCGGGCCTGACTGCCCTGAGCACCTACGTCATATCTTATTTAGAGATTGGTTACGTACACATGCCGATGATAGAAGATTATACGAAGAGGCAAAAAAAATGGCCTCGGTTAAAGTAACCAATGTACAGGTATACAACCAAAACAAAGAAAACGTAATTAAAGAAATATACGACAAGATTATTAATAACAATAAGTGAATAAGCAGAACAATATAATGAAAAAAATTATACTCATTAAATCATCGGTTATGGGAATGCAATCCCATACTAAACGTATGCTTGATTCTTTTGAGCACTCATGGACTGAAAATCATAAGAATACCGCCATTATTCAACGAGATTTAATAGCATCTCCTCTACCAATTATGGATGAAGATATTTTTTCTGCGTACTATTCGGTACCAGAGCAGCAACAAAGTGAAAAACAAAAAGAAGCTCTAGCTATATCAGATAAGCTTATTGAAGAACTTAAAATTTCGGAACTAATCGTAATCGCAGCTCCGATGTATAATTTATCAATTCCTAGTCAACTAAAAAACTACTTTGACCTTATTATCAGAGCAGGTTTAACGTTTAATTATGTAAATAACGAACGCATTGGTTTACTTAAAAATAAGAAAGCTTTAATTTTAACAAGTCAAGGTGGATTAAAAAATGCTAATAAATCTGATTATTTTGTTGATTATCTAAGGGATATACTCAGTTTTGTTGGAATTGAGCACACCACTTTTATTGGTGTTGAAGGTATTGCTATGGACACAAGCCGTATTGAGTTAGAGCATATTAATGCTGAAACTCAAATGAAAAATTTCATTAACAATTACTAAATAGCTAGTCTTGAGTAAGAAGAACTGTGCTTAATGGTATAAAATGAGATATAAATAACACTAAAAAATCATAATTAACTTAATTAAATTAGAGTCTATTTTTCATAACGCATGAATAAACCTTACGTAAAAACTTTTATTTACCTTAAGGTTGTTAAAGAAAAATACTCTAATTTAAATTTAGGCCACATTCTATTTATATGTTTTTGCAAAAAAAACTGAGGTTAAGAAAAAACAAGTGGTTGGTAAAATTCACCTCAAACACCATATGCTTACTATAATACAAAAAATTTAATAATGTTTTTATAATAAAACGGCCAGCATAATGCGGGCCGCTTTATTTATCGGCGATATAATATAAAAGATATTTAGCTAATTAATTGATAAAATCTTCTCTCATAGGAACAAAGATATCTAATATTTCACCATCCAATAAACATTCACATTGGTGTTCTTCATTTGAAGGTACATATATAACATCACCACTGCTTACTACTTTAACTATTGCCCCTACGCGATAGTTAAATGAGCCAGATAAAATATAACTCATTTGTTCATGTTGATGTTGGTGTAACTCACCTAATGTTCCTGTAGCTAAGGATATTTTTGCTATCATCATATTTTTACTACCTAAAAATATTTTCCTTAACGTACCCGGAGCAATATTTTTCGCCATGATGTCTTTATCAAAAATAAACATGTTTTATATATCCAAATAATAATTATAATTTAGAGTTAATTAGTTTGTTCGATTTCATGATCTGCTGGCACAATTGGCTTAATATCTCTTAACATAACCAAATAGACTAAAGCACCGATAGCGCAAGCAATCCCTGATACGATTAATGCCCAAATAAATGACCCTGTAGCAGCAATAATATAACCCGTTACGATAGGCCCTAATATTCCACCACAATTTGATACCGCACTTTGCATTCCACCGAGTACCGAAGTCATATTACGAGGTGCAACATCTCCTGGTAGTGACCAAATCGCGGATGCAGCAAATGCAAGGGCTGCATAAGATAAACATAATAATGCCATCATCAGTGTTGTAGACTCTACGAGACCGGAGAATGCAATACTGGTTGCAATTAACATTCCGCCGACAATAGGTATTTTACGTGCAAGACTGACGTTATTATATTTAATAAATAAATAATCTGTTGTCCACCCACCTAACCATTGCCCAGCGATACCACAAAGAGGTGGCAACATCGCGGCAAAGCCCATTTCTTCTAAACTCATTCCCCTTTCCATCATTAAATAAGCAGGGAACCATGTAATAAAGAAATAAATGGCATAGTCCAACATAAAAAACCCAATACACATTGCTTGTACATTGCGATAGCGGATTAAGTGGTACCATTTCATTGGCTGAATATTATCAATGCCTTCTTTTTTTACCTGACCTTCGCGAATATAAGCAAGTTCTTCAGGGCTAATCTTAGGATGTTGTTCTGGGTCGTGATAAACTTTAAGCCAAGCAAATACCCAAAGTACACCAAGCGCACCACAAATAATAAATGCAGCTTCCCAGCCCCATTTTGCAATGATCCAAACAACTAACGGCATGGCAAAAGCTGTTCCGAATTTTGAACCACTATCGAATAATGCTGTAATGCGGCCACGTTCTCTGTCTGGAAACCATTTTGCCGCAATACCGCTATTACATGGGTAAGCCCCTGCTTCCCCCATCCCCATTAAAATACGAGTAGAAATAAAACTCAGCGGTGTTTTTGCTAACGCAGTTGCAGCTGTAGCTAGAGACCACCACAAGACTGACCCTGCTAACGTTTTTCTTTGGCCATATTTATCTGCAATAAACCCCGCAGGTATTTGGCAAAGTGCATAGCTAAGAAAGAATGCAGACATAATCCAGCCCATCATTTCAGGCGAAATCTGTAACTCTTCTGAAATAGTTGGCGCAGCTGCCGACATTACTGTTCTGTCTAGATAATTAATGACAATAGCAAGAGTCATTAATATCGCTATCGAAAATCTGACTTTAGTACCCTTATTCTTATATGCCATAATAACCAAACCTTTTTAAAAGAATGGAAAGCCAGGCAAATATTATGACTACCTGGCTTATAATATAAGTTACTTAAATAAACGTTCTGGATTTATTGTAAACTTAGCTAATTTATCTACATCAAGCTCAATACCAAGCCCTGGTTTATTCGGAATAGTGAGATACCCCTCCTCGTCAACTTTAAATGGAGTTTTAACAATGCCATCGATATATTGGCTACCGCCAATAAACTCAACAAAATCAACTTGAGGGAAAGCGGCCGCCATTTGCAGGTCGGCAGCCAGCCCCATCGCTGTATTCCATCCATGCCCAACATATTTAACGCCAAATTCATCGGCTAACCATGCAATCCGGCGCTGCTCAGAAATACCGCCAACTTTTGTCACATCGGGTTGTACAATGTCAAAAGCGCCTTGGGATAACCAAGGTAAAAATGCTTGGCGACGAGTTAGCACTTCACCACCGGCTATTGGTACTGGGCTTTCTTTACGTAACACTTTAAAATCTTCGATATCATCAGGTCGCAAGGCTTCCTCAAACCAACCCACTTGATATTCAGCCAACATATGAGCTGTTTGAATAGCCCATTTCAACCCATTTGGCCAGTAAGCATCACTTGCTCCTGCATCAATAAATAGCTGGGAATCTTGCCCTGCCGCATCCCTTGCAGACTCTACTATTGCACGGTCTAATTGATGATCATTACGACGACCAAATGGACCCCAACCAATTTTAAATGCCTTAAATCCAAGTGCTTTATACTCAGAAATAACCTGATGCATGGTCTCTGGCTCTTCCATAAGCAAAGAGCAGTATGGTTGTACCTTGGTACGGTAGTTCCCGCCTAACAATGTGCTTACAGGTAGCCCAGTTGCTTTCCCTAAAATATCCCATAGGGCAATATCAATCCCACTGATGGTGTGCGTTAATGTTCCCCCACGCCCCATCCAAAAAGTATTTTGTCTTAATTTTTCAGAGACACGCTCTGGTTGCAGTGCGCTTTCACCAATACATAATGATGCCAAAATGGGAATGGCTGCCTCTACAAGTCGTCCATCGGTAAACACGCTGCCGTACCCTGTAATACCTGCGTCCGTATGTATTGCCACAATGGCATGAATAGGATCTTCAGGTTTTATTTCATTCGACCACCCCCCTTTAGGGCTCTCGCCAAATAATGGCACAGCAACAATTTCGGTAATTTTTATATCTTCCAACAGATTTAACATGGTTTTTCCTTCTTTAAGCAGAACTGATTTTCAATGCATTAAACATGATTGTATAATTGTATACAATATTCAATAGAGTGAATTGTGATCTAAATCTGGTTTATAAACCCACCAGCACATAGGTGATTTTTTGTTTTTTAGTGGTCTATTATTTGATGATGTGGTAATTTTGTTGGGTAGGATTTAACATAAAGAAGATAATTAATCTTTTGATTAATAAAAATTTTATAGGCTTTCACTATGATTGACGAAAACAAAAATCGCCCTTTTGATACGCCTTCAAAAGACGATTATTGGCAACCGATTAAAGCAAGAACACTAACCGATGATGTTGTAGATAAAATTGTTGAGGCAGCAACTCGAGGTTATATTCTCCCCGGCGATCGAATTGTCGAAAAAGAAATCGCAGAAAAAATGAATGTTAGCCGGGTCCCTGTAAGGGAAGCTCTACGCATTCTCGAAAGCCAATGCATCGTTATCAATGAACCATTTAAAGGCATTCGCATGGCTCCAGTTTCTGAGGAACGCCTTGATGAACTTATTGAAGTTCGTGTTTTACTCGAATTACACGTCATAAGAAAATTCATTACTGGGAAAAAGCATCTCGATAATCAATGCATTGAAAAACTAAAAGAGTGCATTGATAAAATGACAATGGCGGCAAAATTAGAAGATAGTTATTTATTTTCCCTTAGTGATGTCAATTTTCACCGTACTCTTTGTGAATTGAGTGGCAATAAAACACTCACCTCGTTATGGGAAAACGTATCAAAACAATTAACGATTATCATTGGAATATCAACTTTTACTAAACCAATGGAAGAAATCATCCAGGAACATAAAGTCTTGCTTGATAAAATATGTGCGGGTGATTTGCCTGTTTTAGAAAAAGAAATCAAAGAACATATTCGTAACCAAAACAAAAAGATTAACTTTAATTTAGCCGTTGATAAAAAAAGAGATAAATAATTTTAATAAAAATATATTAGAATATTTTTTCAATCCAAATATAGGGTTATAAATTACCATCTTTTTAAACAATGTAGGCAATAAGTTAACTTGCCTACATTGAATGCTGCCATATATACGATCCCAAAAGCGGTAAATTAATTATAAGTGAAATAAATTTCAAATTTTAAGCCGTAAAACCACCGTCCAATACAAGGGTTTGCCCTGTAAGGTATTGGCTATTATCACTGATTAAAAACTCAACCGCTTTAGCCACTTCGTCTGGTTGACCAAGGCGACGTAATGGAATATTTTTTAGGATTGCTTTCAGTTTTGCATCAGGGATCGCGTTAGTCATATCACTTTCAATCAAACCTGGTGCTACACAATTTACCCGGACCCCAAACCGGCCTACCTCATGTGCTAAAGAACGCGCAATACCAAACATTGCGGCCTTACTAGCCGCATAAGCCGTTTGCCCGATATTACCTTTTAGCCCAGTCACAGAAGACATCAACACAATAGAGCCATGCCCATCAAGTAACATGGCAGGAACAAGGTGCCGGTTCCAGTTAATGATTGAAATAAGGTTATTATCCATAACATCTTGCCAAATAGCGGCATCTTGATGAATATGAAGAGCATCCCTAGTAATACCAGCATTATGAATGATGGCGCTTGGAGGGCCTAGTGACTCAAGTAACATTAGCGCAAGTTCTTGAACTTGTTGTTCATTTTTCCCATCGCAGGCGTAACCTTTAACCCATAAATCTGAAGGGTTATTCTCTACGATGTTCAACGTCTCAGCCAAGCCTTCTTCACTTCGGCCTGTAAATACAATATTCCAATTTTTATGTAACTCTATTACGAGTGATTGGCCTATCCCACGGCTACCACCTGTAATTAAAATCCATTTAGTAGACATATTATGAGCTAGACTCCTTGCTAATATACTCAATTAATTCCTTGATGGTCATCGTTGAATTTTCGATGAAAAAATCGGCAGTGAGTGCAACGTTATATTCACGTTTAACTAAAACCATCAACTCAACATAATCTAAACTATCAAATTTAATTTGATCGAGTGTTTGGTTAGCGTCAATGTCTTCATCTAAATCTTTTGCATCACAGATCATTTCATTAATTTTAAGATAAATTGTTTGATAATCACTCATTAGTCTTCCCTTCATTTAAGTTATTGGTTGAACTTATTTTCAATGTAATCGCACTCGTTATAAATTTACGTTGGTATTCAGCCACCAGCGATAGACAAACCAACAGACCAGAATCAATAGTCCCTGTTACAATCGCTGGCTGAATATCAATATTAAGAGCCATAGTCTTGTCTTCCAGCATTTGTGGTTGTAAAAGCGTAGGATCAAACCGCAGCTCTTGGTGTGTTTGCACAACGAAGTAATCAGAAAAAAGGGTTTTAAATGTGGTGTCTTTAGGTAACCAAACCGCAATATTCTCCTGTTGAAAAAGTGTTTGGTCCTCAATAAGGTATTGAAAAAGTACCGCATCTAAAAACATCCACAATGGCAGCTGTTGAAAATGGGTATCAAACAACTCCTGCTTTTTTACCAGTTCAATTGCATTGATTTTCTTTGCATTTTTAATTGAATAAACCTCAGTTTTTTCTGTGATTGATAAATTACAGGTTATGCATTTTTGGTCATCTGCCGTTAAAATCGCTGAAGTCCCCACTTTACTCCCTGCAACTAACGAGTATTCAATATTGTTCCATAATGGTTGGCGAATTCGGACCACACACTTAACATCACTATTCGCATCAATCTCACTGACAGAAACTTGTTGGCTTGAAAAATGCTTTATATCTAATAATGCACGCATGCCATGTACACTAAGACGCTCCCCTCCGTTAGCTTGAACCCAAGGTAAATCAAAGTGGACCGGGTTATAATCCCCTGAAAATTCTGCCCAACTGTGGGCGTCTTGTAGGCTATAACACAAGGTTTTCATTTTATTTTTCCAAAACAAGTGCGGCATTTGCGCCACCGAATCCAAAACTTAGATTCAACGTTGTTGATACTGTCCCTTCACGATGTTCATTCGGGATATAATCAAGGTCACAATGGGGATCTGGGTTATTTAAATTAATTGTTGCCGGCATCACCCCTGTTTGCATGCTTTTCAAGCAAACAATGGCTTCAAAACTGCCTGCCGCAGCAATCAAATGCCCTGAATAGGATTTGGTACTTGAAATAGGGATTTTATATGCTGCAGATCCTAGAGCCCTCTTCAATGATTCAGTTTCATTTAAATCATTAAGCTGAGTTGATGTACCATGGGCATTAATATAATCGAGCTGTTCTGGGGTAATATTGGCTTGTTTTAACGCTGTTAGAATCGTTTGAGTACGCGCAACACAGTCATCCGCGGGTGACGTAAAATCAAAAGCATCAGAAAAATTCGCATAGCCCGTAATTTCGCCGAGAATGGTTGCACCCCGAGCCAAAGCACTTTCCTGCTCTTCAAGGCATAGTACTGCCGCGCCTTCTGAAAGCACAAACCCACTACGGTCTGCACTAAATGGGCAACTAGCTCGTTCGATATTTTCTGATTCATGGGATAGTGCGCCTAAAATATCAATATTCCACACAGCACAATTACTGCGTAGTGACTCTCCTGCGCCTGCTAGCATCATAGAAGCCTTACCACTTCGAATAACTTCAAATGCATCACCAATGGCAATCGTTCCTGTAGCACAAGCGGCAATAGAGGTATTTTGATAGCCTCGTAAATTCCAATATTGGCTACAAGCTGCCGTCGTTACATTAGGCATTGAAAAAAAACAGTTAAATGGGGATGTCATGCCTGTCTTATTAAACTCATCAATGGACAGGTAACTTTCATCTAACCCAGCCCATCCCGTCCCCATAATGACACCGCAGGATAACGGGTCATAGTGCTCACTAGGTTCACTCTGACCAAAAGCCATTTGCATGGCTTCGCGTGCTGCTGCCATTGTTAAACGCGCATAGCGAGGCAGGCGCCGACGAATAGCAGCGGGTATACCTTTCATACTAGGCTCTTTATCAATTAAGCCTAAGAAATGACTAGAAATATTACTTTCTGTTTTATCAACATACTGATAGCCTATTTTCTTATCCATTATGGCTTGCCAACATTCAGTTACCGTCTCACCTAATGGTGTAACAGCGCCATATCCCGTAACGACAACACGCTTAAATTGTGACATTGGCTTGATATCCTCTCATATTAATTCTCACCACCCTGGGCTAACCAAAGCTGTAACGTGGCATATAAATAATCGTATTGGTTTTGTGCTAATGAATTTTCGATGGACAACAAATCATCTTGAGCCGTTAACAAAGTTTGGTAATTAACAGCGCCTACTTGATAGCGGTTTGTGGTCAGTGCTAAGCGCTGCTGGCCGAGTGATAATGTCTCGAAAAGCTGTGATTTTTGAGTCTCAGTCATTGTTCGAGCATTAATGGCATTATTAACCTCCATAATGGCGTTATAGGCGCTATTACGAAATTCGATTGCCGTTTGCTGCACTTGCAAATCTGATTGCTCGATTGTCAACCGCACGGTATTCCATTGAATAAAAGGTAATGAAACGGCACTACCAACTACCCGAGTTGGGTCGCTGAACCATTGGCTAAACAATTGGCTCCCTGCATTCAGTGCAGCTTGTAGTGATAAGGTTGGATAAAAACTGAGCCTAGCCACATCTGAGTTGGCGAGCATAGAACGTAACCTTGATTCGATGGCACGCACATCCGGTCGGGTCGAGATCACACTTAACGGTGCTGAATACTCAACAAGCACATTTTGACGAAGATTAATCGGTTTAATATCAATAGATTCAGGCAATACCGTACTGTTAAGCAATAAGGTCAATGAATTCTTTGTATTCTGTTGTTGATTTATAAGTTGCTCTAACTCATTTTGCCGGTTAATTACAGTTTGTTTCGCATGCAATACATCCAACTGTCCGACTTTCCCAGCGTGGTACCAAGATTCTGTTTGTGCTAATATTTTTTCAGCAATCACCTTTCCCGCTATTTGGTTATCAATTTGCCGGTTGAGTAAGGCGATACGCCAATAAAGTTGAGAGGTGGTATTGATTAGCGTTAGTCTTGTCGCTTGGTAATCATATTCACTAGCAACGGCTTCCCATTCATCCTTTTCACGTATACGTGCAAGCTTCCCCCACAAATCTAATTCATAATTCAATGAAAGCCCTGAGCTATAATTTTCTTGTGGGCGGCTACCATGCTTAATAGATTTGGTATTTGAAGCACTGCCTGTAAATGAAAAATCAGGGGTAAGATTGGTATTTGTTAACCCTGCACTGGCACGCGCCAATTTCAATTTAATGCCTGCTAATGCCAAATCATTATTACTTTCCAATACTAACGTAATAAGTTTCATTAATGCTGGGTCATGAAAATTAAGTAATTGAGTCTGGCTATTAAGAGGCTTTTGCGAGCTAATTATCCGTACATTTTGTTGCCACTGGTCTGGCAGGTCCAATTGAGGACGCTGATATTCAGTCCGCATTAAGCTACCGCATCCTGTCAGTAGAAATATTACGCCATAGCCAATAGCCTTGATTATTTTCATTCTCTGGCCAATGCCTCAGTTGGGTTAAGCTTCGCGGCTCTGTATGCGGGAAAATATCCAAACATAAAACCGATTAAAACGGAAAAACCGCAAGCAAATAAGATTGGCGTGAGCGTAAAAACCATCCGAAATTCAACTGCTAAATAAGAAAAAACCGCACCACTCGCTAATGCTCCAGCAATACCAATTACTCCCCCTAACAAACAAATCATGACAGCTTCAATTAAGAATTGAGTCATAATGTCGGAAGGTCTCGCACCAACGGATAAACGGATGCCAATTTCATGTGTACGCTCGGTAACTGAAACCAGCATAATGTTCATCACACCGACGCCTCCAACTAAAAGAGATATCGCCGCAATCGAGGTGATCAACAATGACATTGAATCTGATGTTTTTTGCAAGGTCATCGCAATTTGGTCGTCCGACTCAATGAAAAAATCTTTTGTGCCGTGGGTTTTCATTAAATGGGATTCAACTAGAGAGGTCGCTTGTTTAAGATCTAGCGTATCCACAAAATTAACCGAAATGGCTTCGAAGGGCTTATCACCGGTTATTCGTTGTGAAACGGCGGTATAAGGTGCCCAGCCAATCATAAAATTATTGGTCATTTTTGGGCCTGCTTTTTTCGCTATACCGATGATACGCCAAGGTGTCCCATTAATTTGAACCAATTGGTTTAATGGTTCCTCATTAGGACCGAACAAAATATGACGGCTATTATCATCTAAAATAAAAACAGGTTCTTTATTGACGATGTCTAACTGATGGAAGCTATCCCCTTGTATAATGGTGATCCCTTGTCCGGTTATATAGGAATCGGATACTCCATTTAACATAATAGATGAATCTAGCCCTTTATAAAAAATAGCAGGGACACTTGTAATAACGGGTGAGACCGTAGTAACCCATGGAAGTGTCGCAAGACTGTTGACATCATCTAAAGAAAGCGCCCTTTCTAAATCAGGGCGTTTACTCCCCCAGCCTAAGCCAGGGCGGAGCTCTAACGTCGTTTTACCCAACTTACCAATTTCTTCTATAATGGTACGTTTAGCGCCTTCGCCAACAGCAACAGAAGAAACGACCGAGGATATGCCGATAATAATGCCTAACATAGACAAAAATGCCCGCATCCTATGCCCTAATAAGGCACGAAAAGCCATGCGTACTGACTCTAAACCTCTACGCCATAATGAAGCGCGCCCATTGCTGTTAACAACTGGTAAACACGGGGAAATTGCCTCATCTTTCAGCACATTATTCGCATTGTCGGAAATAATTTCCCCATCGCTAATTTCGATGATCCGCTGAGTCTGTTGGGCTATATTTCGGTCGTGTGTGACAATAATAACGGTATGTCCCGCTTGATGAAGCTGATGAAGTACACTCATCAACGCTTTACCACTAGTACTATCTAAAGCCCCTGTGGGTTCATCCGCCAAAATGACTTTTGCGCCATTGACCAGTGCTCGACAAACACTTACGCGTTGTTGTTGCCCCCCCGACAATTGAAACGGTTTATGCGCTAACCGCGTTTCTATTCCCAGTTGCTGGGCTAATAACTGTATGCGTGATTGGCGTTCTTGTTCTGGCATCGCAGTATATAATGCAGGAATAGCAATATTTTCTTCAGCCGTTAAGTACGGCATCAAATGATAGCGCTGAAATATAAAGCCTAAATATTGACTGCGCAGTTCAGCGAGCTTTTCGCTATCCGCCGAGTGCACTGCAATACCATTAATATAAATTTCCCCGCGTGTTGGTTTATCCAAACAGCCGAGAATATTCATTAGTGTGGACTTTCCGGAACCTGACGCACCAACAATCGCTAACATTTCGCCTTGGTTAATAGAAAACGATATATCCTTCAGTACTTGAATTCTCTGAGTGCCGGCAAGAAACTCACGATAAATATTTTTTACAGTGATCATAGGAGCCATTAGCTTACTCCTATATTATTTGAAACAATAACCTGCTCACCCTCTTCAAGACCCTGAATAATTTGAACAAAATGGCGATCGGTGATCCCAACAACAACCGTTTTAGTCTCGGGTTGATTACCATTAAGTACCGTGATTTCATATTCATTGGCGGTAATTGAACGACCTAAAGCATTAACCGGTATACGCACAACCCCTTTAACCTGAGCAACACGAATAAATACTTGTGCTGTCATAGACGTTTTTAATTCGCGATTTTTATTATCAACTTCAAAGGTCCCTGAGTAATATACGGCATTATTCTGTTGGTTATTTGAGCTTGCCATATTCCGTTCTTCTAAAGCTTCTTGAGGCACTGGTTGAACATACCCCATCGTTCCCTCATAACGTTTATCTGGGTCTGCAAGCACATAAAAATATAACGGTTGACCTGAATGTACGGATTGAATATCTGCTTCTGAAATACGCGTTTGAATTTGCATTTTATCCAGATTAGCTAATACCAAAATCGTTGGAGCCGTTTGGGAAGATACTATCGTTTGCCCTTCATTTGCGACAATCCCTAATACTTCCCCAGCAATTGGCGCTAAAATTTGTGTGTAACTTAAATTTGCATTTGCTGTTTCAACTTCCATTTCTGATTGAACAATTAATGCTTCATTCATTTTGACTTGATACTGCTGCGCTTCATATTGTGCTTGTGCTTGTTCATAATCACTGTCGATGCCAGAACCGTCTTTACGTAATTTTTTTTGTCGTTCAAAGGCTTTTCGATATTGAACTAATATAGCTTCTGAAGACGCTTTTTGGGCTCTAACACTCGATAACTTGGCTATTGCATTACGTAAATCAGATTTTTGAATGGCGGGGTCAATCTCAGCAAGTATTTGCCCTTTGAAGACTTTATCTCCCTGTTTAGCATACAAATACTTTATCTGCCCATTAACCTGAGCACCTACATTCACCTGTACAGAAGGCTTTAACGTCCCGGTTACCATAATGATTTTTTCGATATCACCACGGTCGGCTGTTATCACCGTCATTTCTTGAGCAATATTCGACTCAGTGCGTGTTGTAGCGAAATACACGATAGCAAATAGTGCAGCGGTAATACCGAGCACGATCAGTAGGTTGGAACCCCGTAATTTAAATCGCTGAGCCCACTGTTTCATGGCACTGACTCAGCGAATAAAAGTGGATTGTTCAACTGAGCTTCCTGCTGACCACGGTTGTTATCAATAGTCTTTGTTAGCTCACTATCAATGATTTGATAAACCACATCAAACCTTGAAGTTATCTTATCACTATGTGTCACGACAACTAACGTCTTGCCCATTTCATGGCAATGCTTTTGAATAGCTTGAATAACTTTAGCGGCGGTTTCTTCATCTAGATTAGCGGTTGGCTCATCAAGTAATAATATCGGCCTAGTGCTATACATAGAGCGAGCTAATAATAAACGCTGCCGTTGGCCTAAAGATAAAGCGCTATGGCTCTCGCGAATAAGGGCATTTATTCCCCCAGGGAGGTTATTAACCACTGAATCTAATACTAGGCTTTTTAACAGTTTATTAATGATTTTTTGTTCTTTTTCCTGAATATTCGGTGCAAACAGTGTGATGTTTTCCCAAACTGAGGTATTAAATAAAATATCTTCTTGGCTTTGTAAACACACTAACTGCGCCAATTGTTGATACACAATCGTATCCCCATCAGAATGACAAAGGCCATGTTGATATGGAATTAACCCTGCAATCACACGCAATAGTGTGCTTTTCCCGGCGCCAGACTCCCCGACGATAGCTATTTGAGCGCCTGTAGGTAAATCCAAAGAAACATTTTTTAAAATTTGCTTGGCCGGATCATAACTAAAATCAATATGTTCAAATGTTAAATGCGGAGCGCCACCAAGGTGCGACTTAGCGTGGAAATTCGCTACCGCAGGTTCAATTCGCTCTGGAAATAAGCTATTCGCACGTGTATCAATAATATGTAATTGAGATTTATGAATAATCGAATAAAAAATTCGGGTAATATAGGAAGTAAAAATTTGGCGAATAAAGCTATAAGCAAAAAAATCACCAAGGGATATCATTTTACTGGCGACCATTGGGAGTATGACTAACATAAATACCACCATTTCTAGGCTACCGGTCAATTGGTAAAGAGTCCCTTTAACTTGCTCATAAACATTTCTTTTTTGAATACAAGTGAATAAATCCCGACTTAACCATGCAAATTGTATTTTACGTTGCTCTTCCAATCCCCCTGCTTTAATAGTCAGTATCCCTTGAAGGGTTTCCATGAAAAAATCATTCAATGAAGCTGTTTTTAATTGCAATTGTTGGGTATACCAGCGGTCACGAATAATAGCCCAAACACTGATTAACCCCATCACAGTTACACCAACAGATGAAATTGCAGCTAACACAGGCGCTATCCAAAACATAATTGCCAGCGCAATAATGCCAATAACCCAATCTGTACGTAATTGGTTATCAAGCTCTATTTTCTGTGCCATTGCCGATTGCCAAGCCATAAAACGACTAAAAACATCGCCTGGTGCACGCTTTTCAAAAAAGCGTAATGAATTACTCAGTAATTTAGAGAAACCCACTCCACTATTGACTAATACAAAGTGCTTAATAAACCGTTCAGTTACCGCTCTAACACCAAGAGCCAGTAAAGAGGCAAGTACAAAAGCAACAATAAATAACCCATAGGGGAAATCCGCATTTTCAATATCAGAAAATGCTTTATTAACAGCATTACTTACCATTATTGACATAATAAATAATGTTAAACCAACTAAAAAAGTCAGTAGCATTAACCAATAAATTCCCGAAATAGCACTGGTTTCTTTTAAACTCATTATCCCCAAAGGGCGTTTTTGAATTGTTTGTTGCTCTTTGCCGCCTACCGTATTTGCCTCATCTGATTGGCTTTGGTTATTCGGGTCTAAAATAAGTGCATAACCACTAATTTCTAGCTTTAACGCTGAATACGGTAACCATTGCTGACCAATCGCTGGATTGATCACACAGACATTATTCCCTTTCCGATAAGCTAAAATAACAAAATGGTTAGCGCCATAATGCAAAATTGCGGGAAGCGGAATACTTTTTAGCTCATCATGTTCAAAAAGAACGGGAGCAGTTGCAATACCGAAGTCTTTAAGTATTGTCGAAAGTTCTAACAAAGAAGTGCCATGATCTGTCGCAGGATAGCGTTCACGCAGAGTATCAAGTGAAACAGTAACACCTTGCGTATGGGCTAACATAGAAATACATGCTAAACCACATTCATTCGTTTCTTCTTGATAAACAGTATTAGGGATAATCTTGTTCATAAGAGGTCAATGATTAATAAAATAAAGTGAATGGCTATGCCACAAAAGCCAATCATTAGGGTAATCTCGAATCGTTTTTTCAATAATGATTGGCAATTGCTTAGCAATATCTGTTGCGTGCACAGGAGGATAAATATTGATTTGTATTCCATTTTTGCAATATAAGTTATAGAAAACGACTTGCGCTGAAATCACTTTGGATAACCGAACAACACCACTATGTAATTTCGCTGGACGATTAAATAAACGGCAAGCTAATTTATTATTTATCCCTTCCCCCGTATGAATCGTATAATCTGGGGTAATATCAGGGAAAATAATCATATTTTTCTGTCCTGATGCCGTTTCAGTCATTAATGTCATTAAATTTTTTGCTAATGACTTATCCTCTTGATGTATTGAGCAATAAGATAAATTAATTCCCCCAAGAATACGGGCGGTATCATCAAATTTAGTTTGCTCAGCACTTGAAGACACAATAACCGTCGCATTTTTAGGTGATGTTCCTGCCCCTACGATAGTAGCTAATACATCAGAAACCATATGCAATGGCGCTAGAATAACGGGGACTTGTTGTTCATGCAGAGGCTCAACAATTTGATTAAGTTTGTGTGTACACGCTTCTATTTGTGACATGATTTGTCTGTTTTGCCCCCAAGTTGCGCCCTCTTCTAAAATATACCGGCGTACCGCGATCCATGCGGTATCAATACGCCCTGGTTTATCCATTAAACACTGGTAATTTTGAGTAGCGACCTTAGTTCTATTACGATAATTCCTACCGATAACCCCAAGGCGGCATAATGTATAACTAACTATTAATAATAGTGGTGTAGATATATAACGCAGTAACCACCTAAATAGAGTCACCGCACAGGTATTTAATTTCACAATACCTACAAGTGCTGCGTCAACGACACTTCTAATACCAAAAATTAGCCATACAATAATAAAGCGGCCCACAATTACTCCTGCTTACTCTTTTCTAAAAGTTCTGCCATATACTTAGTAAATTCAGGAAAATCACGGTCTTGATAAACAACATAGCGCTTATTGATAATGAAAGCGGGTGTTGCCGTAATATTGTAGAATTCAGCAATGCTCTCCATATAATCAAGTTTTTCAGCTACAGCTGGGGTATTGCTAATTTCAAGGTACTTTTCAGTATCAACATTATGCTTTTTCAACCATGCCAATAGTTCGACTTGATTTTTAAAATCAACATTATCATTTAAAACAGAATTAAAAATGGCTGAGCGTAAACTAGGCTCAATATTCATTTCTTCTAAAGTCGCAAAAATAGGTGCATAGGCCGCTAGTGGAGTATACTTACTTGCTAAGTGTATTGCTTTGAAATTATCATCATCAGGCAGTTCTTCTGCAAACTTCATGATGGCATCATTATTTATACCGCAGTAATAACATCCATATGACATAACCTCAATAATACTGTTATTTTCTTTTATTGGGCTCGACAATACTTTTTCGGCAGAAATTTCAAAAAATGTTTGCTGACTTTGACTATTATCTTTAAAGGTCTCAAAAATAAAAACATGATAAAACATGACTGTTGTAAGCACAGAAATCATAATGACAAACAAGGTATATATGATAATCGTTAATTTAGATATTTTTCTATTATTCATTACAGTTTTACCATTGGATTGAAAGCAAAGCATGCAAAGAATCCCTCCTCAGCATGCTTTATAATTATTACATAACAACTAGATTATAAAGGGCATTTACCTGTTGCAGGTTGTGCTTTATAACTTACTTCACCGTGCTTATCAGTACATTTTGTGATCTGTTGGCAGGTTGTCAGGCCAGCGCCTACTGTTACAGTATCAAATGATGTTTCACACACTGGCGCTGTTCCACCAATAACTTTTGATGCATCTACTGTATTTAACAATTTCATATAATTTCCTTATTTATTTTTAGCTATTAACTATTAGCTATTAGATAAAATCAATTTAAATATTTCGCCTTAATAATTTTGACTAAGTAGCCAATAAGGCGGTTTGGATTATATGCATAACAATAATATAAGTTCAATTTAATGGGTAGCTATTCAATCCTAAACCCTGCCTATATTCATGTTATAATTATCCTTATTAGGGATTAACCAGTTTTTCGGTTATTACTTAACTCCACCCCATCATTTATCACAGATTAAATATTGGAATAATGACAGCATTGGAGTAAAATCAGATAATTGTATTTATTTTTATTTTTCACTAATTTCATGAGTGATATATATAAATATTAACAATTAGAAATATTGTTTTACTGATTTAACACATCTAAAAATTTAAATATTTAGGTCAATACAATCTATTACCCCTCATAAGAGTAATAATTTAAAAAGGAGTATTCTAAGGGTTAATAAAAACACCAGTTAAAATTTCACTTACATACTATCAGATACTTTTCACCCAGTTGTCATATTGATAAACATAACCTTAATAATATTAACTTGCATTAATAACATTAATTACAAAGGTAATTGATTTCATTATTTTCTAATGTGTATAAATAATAATACACTGAAAATTAACATGAGGGAGCCATAAAGACTAATGTTGAAATAGTAAAAAAATGGAGGCAATAAACTGCCTCCTAATTAGCGAATCATGAAAATGAAAGTTAAACTTTACTTACCTAATAAATATAGCTTAACAGAATAAACATAACAATAATTAATTTCCCACATCTTCATTTAAAACAATGTCACTTGAATTTTATTTATTAACTAAAAAAATTAATTATATACTTAAATATATCATATCCATATACACAAAAAATCATAATAATATAGATTCAATTTTGGTTATATATCTATTATTAAAACGCCCCAAACAACCTCGCATGAAATAAAATCATGCTTTATAAATGAGAAAACTAAAATGGCACATGACAAAACTATAATATTACAAAATAATAAATCATTAGGTTACTTCAATAAACTTATTGTTTCTAAAGGAAATAACTCTCATTTTAATAATAACAAATATAAAAGTGATACAAGCGGTACATTGGCAGGTTCAGTTCATTATGTACAGAATTGTATAATCCCAGCGGGAAAGCATATTGCTGATGATATTCAACCAAGAATAATATCTAATCGAAAAACTATGCTTCTATTCCAACCTAGAGAATTCATAGCGCATAATGATGACGTCAAGTTATTTGTTTTTGATAAACAAAAACGTATTATATTTGAAGCTAAGATGAAAAATCCAAATGAGCTAACGTCAACTTGTGAACCAATCTATGCCAATATTAGTCCTCCCCAACCCCACCCTAATGAAGTTACTATCATTGTTAGTAATGATAAACAATTGCATCAGTTAGATGACCCCGATTATTTTAATGATATTATTCTTAATCATGATACGGTTAAAATAATCACCAGCGATGGTCACTACAATTCATCATTCAAAGTTGAGTCAGATGAAAAATATTCGCGAAAAAAAATCATATTTCAATGTAAATCAACTTATCGATTTTCAGTATTTTTCAATGGTAGAAATGTTGAGTTAGCTACAGGTGACGAACTTACACTCGTTAATGTAGATGGCACTTGGTTCGAAATAAATACAGAAAATAACTGTGACCAATTCCTATCAAAAATAGACTATATTGGTAATTGTTGGTCAATTATAGTGCCAAGCCAATTTATTAAGCCTAATATTACCTTACAATTTACACATCAAGATAAAAAAGGAGATATTGAATATATAGATATTGGTGCACCTAATGAGTTACTTCTCCATACTATTGCTATTGGTATGTTAACACCCTATAGGGACAAATTCGAATTTCAACAAATGCATGAATATCATCAGCAATATTTTCAACAAGTCCCCTTATCTCGCTTAACGGTAACAACCTACGATCCTATTTATTTAACCGAACTTATGTTGCATGATGGCCGGCTACTGGTAGGTATTGCTCCTGGTGATGGGGGTTGGCACACCGGCATTATGCGGGAATACATAGCAAAATCGTTAATTGCATCTGGAATTAATTTTGCCAACTACGGCTTTTTCAATGCAGGAAGAGACAAAGCGAGTAACATGGTAACACCACAAATAACCGTACACACCTCTATAGGAAAATATGAAAATGGGTTACAAGTGCACGGCGGTTCTGGTGGTGCAGGTATGGCGACATTAGATGACACTATTCGTAATGAATTTAGTCATGAAATTGGACATAATTATGGCTTAGGGCACTACCCCGGTGGATTTTATGGTTCTGTCAACGCCGTTCCTAGCCAGCGAAATTCAACATGGGGATGGGATAGCCACAATAATTTTTTTATTCCCAATTTTGAAAGCGCAACACGAAATAAACCCACGTATTTAGAAAATGAAGGTGAAGGGTTATTCACACTCCCTTATAAGGAACACTCTCTCGGCCATGATGCAATGGCTGGGGGTTCACCTATGTATGAAAAATACAATGTATTTACCTTACATACCCCTCACTCCCTTAACCAAATTCAACATTTTCTTGAAAGTAAAGCTGTTTTTAATGTTAACTCGGCCACAGGGTTTTCTCGCTGGGATGAAGAATTACAACAAATGAGAGAGTACCGTCATACCACATCAAAATATATTTATAGTGATGTCCCCATAGAAAATGGTAAAGATATCACCGAAGAGCAATTAATAAATATTTTCCAGTTTAATAAAGAAGCTATGATCCACTGTTATAATGGTAGACACGCACCTAATATTATTTTCCCTACCCCCAATAATTACCCGGATTATTTAATTACTATTGATACTTCAGCAAGTTATAGTATTACTCTTCATCTAAATGATACTCAGAAAATTATACATAATAATGAAGTACTACATTATATCTCTGATGGCCGCGAATGGATTATGCATGATGATGATGCACTTCTTAAGGATTTGGTCCCTTACAAGCAAGGTGTTAAGGTGATAACCTTATTAGGGTTACATGACCCCGAAAATAAATTGCCAAGTTATATTTACCCTGCCCTTAATGGTTCTTATGGGATGGTCTATCCTGATGATAGTAATAAACTCGATACAGATTTAGATTACCTCGAAGTCAGCCTTATAACTGGAAGATGTTTACAATTTCAGTTAGCCCCCATTCAAATTAATAGAAATGAAATGAACCAATTTCACGTGAATATCGAAAGAAGTTTACACCCCGTAGAAGCTAGGGTCATTCATAATGGCTCAGTGATTACAAGCCGTAAGATTAATTTAGGTAATGATGACCTAACCTTTACTATCAATTCTAATTAGTTGATAAACTCCTCGTTTATATAAACGAGGAGTTTATGTGGAGAATCACATCATTATATGGAAATAAAAAACTAATACCATTATAGCTAAACAAATAGCAGGTCCAAATGGAATGTAACTTTTTTCATCAATATCATAGTACTCAGCAAACTCTCCTCGATCCGGTCTATAATTAACAGACCTAACAACTAAATAAGTTAATAAACCAAATAATACCGATAACAAAATAAGCCAAGGGATCGCAAATAACCCAATAAAAGTGGCGCCTGCAGCAAACAGTTTGGCATCACCATCACCGAGCCCATCTTTACCTGTCGACAATTTGAACCCCCAAATAACTATTTTAATCACTGACCATACGAGCATACAGCTTGTGACAGATTGCAAAGGAGTTATATTTGTCCAGCTCATTACAGAACTTAATAACCCGAGCCAAATTAACAAATAGTTCAGTTCATCTGGAATAATTAACCATTTAAGATCAATGAAAAATATAACATAGCAAACGGAACATAACCCTAAAAACATCACCAATGTAGCGAGTTCCCTATCAAAATAATAGTAGAAAATAACCAAACCAAAAAAAAAGCCAAAAATAAATTCTGAAAGAGGATAAAGTTTCGATATAGGGCAATGACAATGTCGACATTTCCCTTTTAAAATTAACCAGCTTAATATAGGAATATTGTCCCGTTTATATACTTTATTTTTGCAAGTTGGGCATCGAGAGCCAGGAAAACTTAATGAAAAATTCCCCACCTCTCCCCGTGTAAATATTATAATAGGCAAACGATATATTACTACATTGATAAAACTACCAACACAACAGCCTATAATAATGGCAATCACAGTATAATAATAATGAATAAACTCTAACATACTAGTCACAAATCTTCATTATTGAACCGTCTTTTTCATATTTTTTTTGATCAATATATACATTATTATAAGCGTTGATACTGCCTCTAAAATAGGTTATTTTATATTTTCCTCCATGCCCCCATCCCAGATCTCTATCTATTGCATCAATATTGGTATAAATAAAATCTGTTTTTTTAAGGTTAATATCATAAGCACTTAATTTTTTATTTTGACTTATCGCATTGACTAATTGAGCAAAATCCAGATCTCCCGCTTTAAATGCATCCCGTTCTAATTGGTATGCTCTAGAATAAAATGGGTTAGTCGCAAGGTCTCTAATAATAGGGCTTCGGTTCCAGTCCATTGCTAATGTGTATTTTTCCCCTAATGTTATGCTACTTAATACACTTGCATTACCGTATAGCGTCTTGTCAATATCATTATCTGATGCAGATTCCGACCCCCAAGAACTATTACCTTGTCCAGAATAAGTCACACTTGTTAATTCCAGTATAGGCGGAACAGATGATTTTGGGTTATAACCTGTTTTGGCTTTCCACTCAAATGTAACTGTAGGTGCCGGTCTCCCTTTTAGTTCGGGTGGAGATGCTGGTGGGTTTGAATCATAAATATGAATTGTCAGTTTTTTTATTGCGCGTCCGGGTAACCAAATAATATCGTCAGGTTGTCGAAAGTATTCACCACCGCCATAAGTAGTTGGTGCAGCTTGCTGCCTTGGAAAATAGTTAGCGTTGTAAACACCTCGATTTTTGATATAGAGTATTTGGCTATTATAAGACTCAAAAGTACGTTTCCGATCAGTTTTTGTCGGTTTTCCCAAACCTGCATCCGAGATTGACATACCACTGTACTCTCTTGCGCTCATCGGTATGGGCGAAACCTCTTTTTTTGTAGAATAATTCCCAAGTAACGGCGTTCTACCATCAGGTTTCCGTATCGTATCCATTGCAAAAAAGTTAGCAATTTTTATAGGAATACCCCGTTCTTCTTCAGTCCAATATTCTGCAGTAACCGATACATTTACTCGATTACTAAATTTAGATGTTAAACCAAAATCACGTAATGTAGAAATAAATATAGGTAATGGCGTCGATGTATTAGCACAAACCGACATTATTGGATTAGAAGCAGTGTTATTAATATAATTAACACCTTTTGTTGTTTTAGCAACCGCTATTATGGGCAGCAGCAACACGGTACAAAAAATTACTTTTTTCATTATTAACCTCTCACTTACATTTGGGACATCTTAGATAACTGATCTGATAACGAAAATAGTGCAATAAACACCCAGATGACACAACCGCCTAATATTAATGTTGAAAATGATTTTAATAATCCTGCAAGCTTATCCATTTTGTCATTAATATTAATTTTTGACTTTTCAGATACTGATGTTAATACATCATGAAATGATGGTAATGCGGAATACAAACTAATATTCAAAAGCTCATGTACATTTAATAACCCTGTATTCAGCGCTTCTCCGTAGTTTTGACCTTTGGCCATATTAACTTTCATAATATTAATATGACTTTTTAACCATCTATTGGCATTTAAACTCAATATTGTCAATGCATCATTAATAGGGATTTTATTTTTTAACATCCCTGATAAACTATTTAATATAATAGAAGCATTTAATTGTTTGAAAGTAGAAAATGGTACTACTCTGTCCATAAACCTATCCCTAAATAACCCAGTTACATTTGCCATAATAACCCTAGTTATTATCGTTAATAGGATGACTGCTACTAAAATATAAACCCATAACCCATTATATAAAGCCAAGCCAAATTCATATAATGAACTGGTCACAACAGGCCAACGCGTAACCGGTAGTACTCGTTCAAAGGCAGGGAAAACTTTGACCGCATAACCTGCTATCACAATTAAAGATAAAGCCAACATAATCAAAGGAAATGTTATTGATTTGATGACTTTTGACATTAATTGGTCTTTATATTTAATAACCTCAACGATACTGGTAAAGCCATTGGCAAGTGCCCCACTTTTCTCTGAAGAATAGATTAAACTTAATTCACTCTTTGGTACCATCCCATCAAAAACGGATGCAATAGATTCTTTATTCGCCATTTTGTCTAATAAATAATTCAATTTATTGACAAACCCTTTGCCTATAACCGTTTCCCCTTCTTTTTTTAGTTTTATGATTGAATCATAAATCGGAAGGTTAGAGTTAATCATATCAGCACAAAATTGATATAAATATAATCGCTGAGATTTAGTGAATTTTTTCAAAAATTACCTCCATATCTTCTGCTGGAATAGCGCCAAATTCATGAGTAAACCAGTGGTAACAAACTTTATTTTCAATTACTAATAACAGCGTTTTTTCTTTAATTTGAAACCCCTCACCAATTCCTTTTCCAATTAGCCTTTTTTTACGCCAGTGCATATACGCTTCAAGCCAATTATTTTTCGCTATTGCAGATAATTCATCAATTGATGGCCGCATATATTCGATAACGAGTTTACGTCCTTTGATACCCGTATATTTGCAATGCTGGCAGCCATCTTGGTTAAGCACTGATATTTCAATTTCCCGGGAACCGAAAATGGCAAGCTCTGATTTTTTACAGTGCGAACATAGTACTGGCATTAACTTTTGACACTGTAGGCCCGCAATAAAACCAGGTGTACACAGTTTGTCTCCTGTAATACCGAGTGCCGATAGCCGCTGTAATAATGTTACAATGCTCCCTGCGTGAACGGTTGTGAAACAATAATGGCCACTTTCAACTGCACCAGATAATGCATTAGCTGAAATTTTATCTCGTATTTCACCTATCATAAGTACATCTGGATCACGACGTAATGCGGATTTAATCGCGGAATGAAACCCTCCACCATCGACATCTAATACTGAACTTTGTTTGGTACCATAGATATAATATTCAACGGGGTCTTCCACCGTTAAAAAACAACCTTTGTTGTTAAACCGATTTATTTGTAGCCATTCAATAACTGTCTTTAATGTTGTTGATTTCCCCGACCCCGTTGTTCCTGCAATAAAATAAGCACCATATGGATTACTTAGTATTGATTTAATATCTTCAATTTCTACCTCAGATAACCCTGTACTCTCCAATTGAGGGTTAGGGTTAGTATCTATGGAAGCAGGTATAATTCTCAGTACACAATGATAACAATCACTTGTCTCTCCAAATATTGGGAAATGTGCATAACGAAACCGGTATTTTTTACCTTTCAAATCATACAGAATATTGGCACTTTGCGGTTGTTGGCGATTCCATGTTGTCTCTTTAGTCGTCGCTTCAACGTTATACAATACAAACACCAATTCATCACAACTAGCAGATGTTAACTGAGAATATAAAATTAAAGAGCCATTAACCCTAAACTCTACTTTTGAAATAACATCCCCACGAGTAATATGTAAATCACTCGCCCCAGTATCAACGGCAACCTGCAATAAACTTTCTAGTTCTTTTTGGACATCACTGGTTTCATATAATAGGTTACTGCTCTTGTCTCGAGTTGCTTTTTCAATAATTTGGTAATATTGAGATTCAGTACTCAACATAAACCCACAAATATTTTTTTTATAAACTGAACGCGTATAATATAAATCCATATATATACTCTCTAGTTTATCAATCTTAATTTTATTGATAACTAAATACTTGGATTTATTATAATCAACAATGATTAAATTTTTTTCAAGCAACTCAAAGTGGCATTTTTCTAATGCCTTCACCCCACCTTCTATACAATTTATGTTAATAAAATCAATTGATTGGAACATTATTAATCTACAACTTTATATTGATTGTTTTTTAGAATAACTCGATATCGCATTCCATTCATACTAAATGGTTTATTCTCACTAACAAAAGAAATGCGGCTATTCTCACTATTCACCACCCCTATTTTTTTTATACCCGCAACATAAGAAATCATAATAACTTTTGGCTTATCCATTGGTTTAACGGGAGTATCCATCAGTTCATTAATTCGTTGTTCCTCGACATCATTATCCATTTCCTTGGTTGCTACAGTTTCTTGACTAGGAGACTCATTTAAAATTTCATTGACCTCTTTTAGTTCTTTTTTTAACTTAGCTAGCGTAATTTGATTTTCAATATGTAATTTTTCTGATTCAAATTGAAGATTTCGTTGCATTAAGTCAACAATATTTTTTTGTTCAACTGATACTTCTTTATTTTCAATGCTTGGTAATTCCATACTTTCTGCTTGCGGATCTGCATAAGCGAACTGTAGGCTTATACCTAATGTTAAAATAGAAAACATTATCTTTTGCATGCAAAAACTCCTGTAACTTTAATATTGTTAACATCTAATTTCTCTATTGATTTAAAAACATAATAATCAATATAAGGTTGACCGTTTAATAAGTAACTAATTTCCAATGGGTTATTTTTAAAAGTCATTTCAAATTTTGCAAATAACAAATTATGGCTATCTGGATACCCTGAATATTTACTTTCTATATTTGACACAGAGGAAGATGGTAATTCATTTAATTTTATCTTTTTTTTCTCGTTATCTTTTGATGAATTGTATGCATAAACATAGTTTATATAATCATTACAAGTAGGTACATGCAATTTTGCCTCAGGAGAAGTTATTTTATTTTCCAATCTATTATCAGTATATTTCAATTGTAAATTAGAAAAATCCAAGCTATCTGGGCTAATAATCCCTTCGTAGCGTTCATTGAAAAAAAATTTATCTTGAACATTAAAAATAGCACCAGGCTTTAATTTGTATGAAAATTGACAGTTATCTTCATTACAAGTAAACATATCCTCATTGAAGCCACTTGCTGTAAATGCATAACTACTGAGTAAAATTTGTTTTAATATAATGATAAGATCATCAGCTTGATACCCATGAAACTGAGATAAATAAAAATTTGTAATTTTCTTTTTATCATTGAGAACTAACTGCTGCTGTTGTTTTTCTAATGCCTCTTTTTCTGTTTTTTTATAATGTAAATAATACATTACACCAGAAATGGTTATAATTAATACTATTACAATACTAATGATTAGCATATACTTACTTTTCAATAAGCCATGCTCACGCCAGCCAGAAAGAATATCTTTCATACTAATAACCCTAATATAAGGATAGAATATAAATAATGATTGTGAATATGCTTATCCCACAAGCAATTGCCGCTGAAACTTTAATGATTGTATTACGATACTTTTTTTCCTGATTCAAATACTCTTCATAAATTGCATCAAATATATCATCATTAATAACCGTCACATCTAAAGAGCCATATATTGATGTATCTTTTTGACTCAAAATATAGGAGAGCATTCCCTCCGTTATGATTGTATCTATTGGAGAGATTACACAATCATCTTTAATGCATATTAAATAATAATGTGTAATATCACCCTCAACTATAGGAGCATAAAACATGCCATCGCCATAAAGTTCTTTAATATATAAAGCTAATATTTCGTGTAATTTCACTTGCTTAGGAAATAACACTTCCTTCATACCATTACGAGTTTTATACCTAATTTTCCTACATTTTTTTTTGGTTGACTCAAGCCAAAATCGATGCCGATGCTCTTCTGTTTGGCTCGAATCAATCCATATACCACCAATAGTCAGCTTATTCTTTAGTAACTCTGCTAATGTCATGGCTTACTCATTAATTGAAAAGTAATTGTCTATCCCTACAATCATAATAATAGTTGAATTCGCATCTTCACTTTTTAAGATAGCTGATAAAATACCTGCCTTTTGTCCATCAGATTCTGTATTTTCATCATATTTACCAACGATCAGTAAATCACCCGGTTTAATTACAGAAGTATTAAACATTTCCGTTGTTGTATAATTAGGCAGTTGAACATTATCAAATTTTTCTATGCCAATCAGATTTTTACGTGTAAATCCACTAGCAACTTCAATTTTCCCATCAGATAAGGCTCTCGGAGTAATAATAAAACTGCTCCCTGTCACAATTTGATCGGTTGTTAACTGATTCTCAGTAATATCCATATTGGCATTTTTAGTTGAAGTCATGCCAGATACATAATGTTGAGTCTTAGTTAAATTTAGCGGGATTGGCATATTATTACGAGTAATAAAAGACCCACTTTGCAAAATTTTACTTCCAGTTAAATTATAAACAGCGTCAAGTTGTGCGGCTAAGCGAAATTTGGCATTTTCACCACCATGAAAATTTGAATTAGCATTAAGACTTCCAGTTAACTTAGTCAGCAAACTTTGATTAAATCCGACTTGCGTACCACCACTGTTGTAAGAAAAACCCAACTCTGCTTCTAAGTTTTTAGATTTTGACTTGTCGAGTATATAAATTTTATAGCTAACAACAAATTGACGGCTATTTGCTTGTTTGTATTGCTCTAGAACCTTATTGACATGATTGTATTCTGATTGCCTTCCAACAAACGTCAAAATAGATGAGTCTTGAAATATATTATATACCCCTGAAGAGATATATTTATCCATCATATCTTTCACATCTGCCCAGAACGAGGATTTAAATGAGGTTGTTGATTTACCTTTTAATCCGCTAGATGAGGCTGCCTCATTACTTGATATATCTAAACTAGCTTCATAGTTATTATCTGTCCCATAATAATCAAGGTTGATCGCAAAGTTTGAATATAATTTAACCTCTAGTAAATTATTCTTCTTCAGTTGAATACTTACATCATACAAATTTGATAAATAACCAATAAATTCGTCTAGATTACCTTTAAAATTAATAGTATATACTGTGTTTTTTAATATATCCTCACCAGCCGTAGCTTTCTCAGCCAACTCTTGGGGAGTACTCGCATCAACTTTATAGGTAATTTCCATTTGTTCACCTAACATTTCTAATACGGTATAAATGTTAACAGGTGCATAAGTTGTCAAATTAATTTCTTTATCGAGTACTTTTTTCTGCTGACGATCGTAACTGACTTCTTTTCCTAAATATGATGTACCTAGAGATAAAAATGTCTCTTGTTTGCTACTATCAATATCTTGAAGGTCAGTTACTCTATCAAATAATTCTTTGTCATTATATTTTTCTTCAAAAAAACTACTACATCCTTGAAGTAGTAATGGCAATAGAATATAAACCAATTTACACATTTTCATTTTATTTTCTACTTATCAATTATCAATCACGAGAACATTGTTTTCTTCATAAAACTTCAAATAAAACCCTGCTTTTTGGTAAGACAGTTGTTTACCTAATTTTTCTAAAACTTGTATCTTATCTGTACCATCAATTGTGATCTCATTAAAAATGACAATATCTTTTGGGCTATTCCAAATAAAATCAATGCCATTAAATTTTGTCCACTCTTCAATACTTTGGCTTAAAAGCTCATTTTTCTTAAGTATTAAATGACTCATAACCTCCCGTTGCTCTTCACCCTCTTTTTTATCACCAGTCATTTGTTCTATATTGATATTTTGCTGTTCAGTTTTTGATGAATCAGAAACCGATTTAATTTCTTTCATCGGTTTTAAATTAACCCATCCTTGTTGACCTATTGTTGAGTTAGCAATAGAAGAGAAAGCTAAACTACATAAAATAAACACGCTCATTTTATATTTCATTATATGAATACCTTATTACTAATCATATGAAGTAGAATAATCCCCTTTAATTGAACTGCACCATTCAACTGCCATAATTGATAATGATTTAGGGTTAACATAAGTACTGGAATCCCCGTTCTCTGGATTATTTACACCTAATGAAGCACTTATAATCCAAGTCGGTTGAAATGGTGTCGTTGCTGTGCCAGCAATGCTGCCATGTCTAGCCTGTAATACGACGCCTGCAGATAACCCTACGTTTTTTATTTTGTTTATTCTTGTACTCGACTCGTGAGAGAGGTCAACATCTAAAATATTTTTTTCATCATCAAATACAACTGGCGTCATTGATGAAACTGCGACTGTCAACCTTGGCCATAACCTTACGTCATTAACTACCGGACATAACTTTCTTGGTATAGTAATGACCCCATCCTCTTTGAGATCATCTCCAACATAATTCTCACCAACAATCATGCTCTTATTATTGCCTGTAAAACTGTGATAACTTACTTCAGGGACGGTACGATATTCTTTGACTAATTTAGAGCCTTCATAATGACTATCTTCAATAACTACATTAGCGACCAATGTTCCTGCTATTTGATTGCCTTTATTATCTTCTTTGGTGAGTATAAAATTACTGTCATCTAAATATTGAGCATCCGTTATACTGAAGTCTCCGGGTAATTCTTTCAATTCTAAACAAACAGATTTTGCTTTATTTTGAGTATCCCAACATAAAGCAGGCATTTTTTCATTTTTATCTGGAGCGCCACTCGTTAATACAAGTTTATTCTCATCTTTTGCTGTCAAACAAGGACCATATTGACTATTTTTTGTATTCCAACATAATTTATCGGTATTAACAGAACCATCGGATTTTAAATATTTCCCTGCTTTACTATTGAAGCTAAAACGTATTCCATAATTATAATTATCATTACTTAAAGTATCAGCATTTAGTGCTAATTCTCCAAACTTGATATTTTGATCATTTTTCTTTAATAATTTCCAGTTAGTATTTTCATTATGTTTTTTTTCTTTAAAAACTATATCAGCTTGAATTAAATATAGGGACTTATCTTTAAATGATTGCATAAAGTTATTATATAAATTGTCAATGTATAAATTTTCTTCTTCTTTTTGTGGGTGGTACATTGCGATAAAATCAGTTCGCTCAATTGTTTTTCTTTTGGTGTCACCAATAAGATCAATTCTTTCTATAGATAAAACAGGCTGTTGGCTAATTAAAGGGTCAATTGTACATTTCAAAAATTCTTTTTTTAGTGATAATTCAAGTAGGCTTCCTTGACAAGTTTCATCGGTAAAGTAATTACGTTCACTTCCAATGCCACTTCCCCAATTAAAGTGTAAATTATCATGAGTTAATTCATCTTCAATTTTATAGTTACTCACACGCTTACTGTATTCTGGCTTTTTATTTCCTATTTGAAATAAAGGATTTCGCTTGAAGTTTCCATCTATTGTTTCTAGTTCGTCACTATTAACAAAGTCTATAAAACGATACATTTCATCAACGATTGTATCTGAAATTTGTTGGCGACGGTTATCTTCAATTCTATTAATAATAAAGCGGCTCAATGGAACCATTATCACACCAATAATTCCAAGGACGATAATAACTTCAAGTAATGAATAACCTGCTATTTTGCTTTTTTTCATCTTTATTTCTCAAAACCTCTCTAATTAAAGAGAGGTTTTATTAGCGAGTTATTAGTCTCTATTTATTAACGACTACCTAAAATAACTGCGTTAGTTGGCGAATCGACACAAACTGTTGCGATGTCATCTGGCTTAATGTTTTTATTACCATCGGCATGCAATGAGCGCAGGATAGGTGAATCATCTGTTATTTCTACAGCGAGATTTTTTGGTGTTGCAGTCAAGCTACTTGCTCCAGCTGCTGCTACACCGACTTCAACGTAATCCCATAAATTTCCTGATTGGGAAATAACCGCACGGCACTGCTCTTGATTAAGTCCATTTAATTCCACAACAAACCCACGCAGCCCCGTTGCTGGCTGCCCCGTTACTGTCATGGCTCCAGAGATCGCAATAAAGTTATTAGAAATATTATTACGCGCTTCGTCTGTCGAAACTTTGCCTAACTGAACTAAGCGTGCCACAATTGCTGTAGATTCTTTTGCGTCTTTAATTGACTCAAATGTATAGTTCGCAGAATCTGTTCCTGCCTCTGCTGGGTAACCTGGAGCGCGTTGATAAGCTTCTTTAGCTGCAATACGTATTGAGTTTGTATTGCTCACTAAGTCTGAGATTGCACGGCTATCGAATGCACGTTGTGCTAATACGACGACACCTGCTGCAATTGTTCCGACAATGCCTAATACAATGATAATTTCGAGTAATGTCATACCACGCTGATTTTTTACTTCGTGATATTTAGATACTTTTTTTAGGAGTTTCATTTTTAAATTTTGAGTCTGCTGATACACTTTGAACATAGTTATTCCTCAAATATTGATTTGATATATTTTTATAAATTCAATAACATTGATAAATTATATATTATTTAAATTAGTTACTCTCTTTATTAATAGTAACTCTATTTATTACCTTTCAAGATTTTATTTTGTTTATATTAAATGTTTATTGGCCGTATCCTTTTATCACTACCTCTCATTGCAATAATTATTAGTTCAAATTATTTTTCAGTCAACATGGTTTTATTATTATAAATTTAATTGTCGTAATCACCTTGTAATCTTTATTAACTTTTATTTAATATCTTATACATAAAGCATATTTAATATGTATGCACCATTTATCTATTCAGTATATAAACACCCACCGATTAGGATTATTCCTAATCTATTTTAATTTAATAAGAAATATTCAGTTACATTATTTATGAAAATACTACCGATTAAATATATACAATTAAATAATATTAATATATTTTACTCTTTATTCGGCTAAATACTCCTATTCGGGATAATAAACGTGCTTTGTATATTGCTTATTTATTATCACTTGAGTAATTCTGTTTTTTAGTCGAAACACTACTTTTACTACCAATTACCGCTATTACTATCGTTAGTTGTATGGTAAATAGCCCTGATATGAGACTATAAACATGACATATCCAAAATTATCCTTTACTGGCACTTCATTTAGCTCTAATCATGAGTCTACTATTAATTCAAAACCTGCACCAATTGCTAAACAAGATTTGAAAAAGGCAAAATTAATACAAGTTCCTATGATATATATTGATGCATTTGAAAATATTAAAAATGAAGGGTATACCTCCCTCTCCTTCTCTTCATATCTAATCGAAGCGTTAAAAGAAAAAATCATTTGTGATGTCTCTCGATTAGATTCATAGAATTATATTTAACGTTTTAACCTAATAAAAAATCGCGTATTTATTCATGCTCAAATACGCGATTTTTTATTTTTAACTACACTAACAAATAAAATAACCTACTAACTATTCTTACTAATAATTAGTTATCGATAACCTTTTTTATGGTTTGCCGAAGACCAACTGTAAGTTTGGTCACTTGGTATTAATTTATCTTTTTTCTTTTGTGCTCGAAGTTTCTTTGCTTGCTTATCAACTTCAATAGATATTTCGGTAATGATTTGCTTTTTGACTTTATTTTGCTCAGAGTTGGTTAATTCACGGCCAAGTTTTTTTCTTTCTTGCGCCAACTTACTACGAACTTGCATCTTTTGAGTTTCGGTCATCTCTTGGATGGTTAACATCTTCATTGTCTCGCCCCTTACTCATATTGAAATACCCAACATCAATATAGCATCATTATACGCCAAAGTACTATTAAGCCTTTTTAATCTTAACATTAAGTGCCAAGTGATAAGATTAGGAGTATAGTTAGCCTTATTGCAACTTTAATGAATACCACAGTTATTATGGAATTAACTCCCTCTTCAAAAAATATTCGGCAATTACTGGCGACTGACAGCACGTTAATTGATGTCAGGGCTCCTATCGAATTTCAACAAGGTTCGATGCCAAGTGCGATTAATATCCCTTTAATGAATGATGATGAACGCAAAGCAGTTGGCACTTGCTATAAACAAGAAGGGTCTCATCAAGCACTCACATTAGGGCATCAGCTTGTGAGTGGTGAGATAAAAGAAGCACGCTTAGCTGCTTGGAAAGAAGCCTGTCTCAGCCATAAAAGTGGCTATATTTGCTGTGCTAGGGGGGGAATGCGGTCGCATATCGTTCAATCATGGTTAAAAGACATTGGTATTGAATACCCTCTCGTTGCAGGAGGCTACAAAGTATTACGGCAAGCCGCAATTGATGCAATCAATGAATTAACACTACGGCCTATAATTTTAATTGGTGGCTGTACTGGTAATGGCAAAACAACGCTTGTTCATAACTTAGCAAATGGGATTGATTTAGAAGGAATTGCTCATCATCGCGGGTCGTCTTTTGGTCGCACATTACAACCCCAATTTCCTCAAGCCACATTTGAAAATCATTTGGCAGTTATGCTACTAAAAAAAGCAGAACATCATAACCGCTGGGTTTTAGAGGATGAAGGTCGTGCAATTGGTTCTAATAGCCTACCCAGTGTACTCAAAAGTCAAATGGACTCTGCTACTATTGCGGTGGTTGAAGACCCCTTTGATGTACGGCTCGAACGCCTTAAACAGGAATACTTCGACCGTATGACACATGAATTTCTTAATGTATTTGGGGAGGAAAAAGGCTGGCAAGAATACAGCGAATATTTACACCACGGTCTCTTTGCTATTCGTAAGCGTTTAGGTTCACAGCGTGCAATTGAATTAACTCGCTTATTAGATCTTGCTCTTGCAGAACAAAAAGTGACAGGTGACACTCAAGCACACTATTCTTGGCTATGCCCTTTACTCAATGAATATTATGACCCTATGTATCTCTACCAATTAAGTAAAAAACAACAGCGGATTATTTTTCGTGGAACTTATGAAGAAGTTGAATATTGGCTAACGTCTCAGCACTGATTTTAGATCCATATCATACAAATCCCATGCTCAAAACGGTGAAACTGTATAGTTGTCATCTGCTATCTTTTAACAACAAGTTCAGTTACACCTTGGTAAATGAGCCTTGATGCTAGCGTACCTAGTACTATACCAACCGCTTTTCCTACTATTTTATGAATGCGTGAATACATTCTTCTGACTGACGTCATCGAGAAAGTTTGGCATAAAATAATTCGCCATATTAATGATGCGATGATAATACCGAACCAAATGACGAGCTTGGTCCATAAAGGAGTAGAAGGTGAAATAGTTGTTGAGAAAATACTCATGAAAAACAAAACTGTTTGCGGATTAGATAAATCAGAAATCACCCCCCGCCTGAAATAAACACCGGAAGGAAAGCTTTCGACAATGTTTTCTGTAGATAAATTAAGCTGCGTCCTATTTTTAAAAACGGTTATGGCATAGTAAAACAGGTATAAACCACCAAGAATTTTGATCAATGAAAATAATGAACCAAATTCAGACATTAGGGTAACTAAACCAAATAGACCTAACCCGGAATAAATCGCATTACCCAATACAACACCATAACCACAAGTTAACCCCGCTTTTTTACCCGAACTTAATGTTGTTTGCACAACAATAAACAGGTTTGCGCCAGGGTTAAAAAAAGTTAAGACAAACAAAAATAGAGTGATAATAATGCTGTGCAAAGGGTCCATAATTTTGTATTCAAAAATTTAGGGATAACCATTATAGACATAAGATTATTAGCAACTCTATTTTAATTTGCATGTTTTCTGAGCTAAATCAGCAAATTTATTTCCTATTATAGACTTAATGACTTTTTACGGTGTAATAACCATTTGTCTAACTCATTTGCAAATTGCTGCCTATCACGTTGATTTAAACTTGCAGGCCCCCCTGTTTGAACGCCACTTGCCCGCATGGTATCCATAAAATCACGTATATTAAGGCGTTCACGGATCGTCGCCTCACTATAACGCTCCCCACGCGGATTCAAGGCAGAAGCTCCTTTTTCCATCACCTCTGCGGCTAACGGTATATCCGCCGTAACAACAAGGTCGCCTACTTGTGCACGTAAGACAATTTCATTATCCGCAACGTCAAAACCTGCAGAAACTTGCAACGTTTTTAAAAACGGTGATGGTGGAACTGTTAAGCGCTGATTGGCAACAAACGTTATTTGCACATTTTCCCTATCCGCCGCACGGTATAAAATTTCCTTAATTACTTTAGGACAGGCATCCGCATCAACCCAAATTACCATTATTGTATCCAGAATAGTCAAAAAATAGGGCTCATGATTATAACAGAGAATAGAAACAACGAGTGTGGATTTATAAGCGAGTCAACTAGAACAGATGAAAACAGGATACAATATTGACAATTTCATCACTATTTTATGTCAGGTTACCCCACCATACTCAGGGTTTTAAAAATAAACGTATTTATTTTCTATATTGGTGTCTACGCCATCATAATTTTGTTGCGGCCAGTCACAGTGGCCTCTTCTTTTAAGTCTCAGATAGTATATCGACAACAGATAACACCAACCGATAACATTAACTAAAGTAGCTCATTGAACAGCCCGTTATACGTAAAAATAACAGGATAGAGCAACCAATAAAATAAGGTTATCGACTGGTTTACTGACTGTATTTTTAACTTAATGTATGAAAAACTTGTTTAAATTTATCGATATCTTGCTGGGTTGTTGACCAAGCCGTACAAAACCGTACGCACGTTGTTTCCGTTGTGGGGTTACCAATTTTGCTCAGTTGGTAATGCTTTAATAAATTATCAGCAAGGCTGTTTGGTAAAATAACGAAAACTTGGTTTGATTCAACGGGAGCTAAAAACTCAAACCCTTGTTCCTCAAAAAATAAGGCTAACTGAGATGCCATCTCATTAAGGTGATGACCAAGCTCAAAATATAGCTCATTATTAAACAGTGGCTCAAACTGTGCGGCCAATAACCAACCTTTAGCTTGTAACCCCCCTTTTTGCTTGATGCTATAACGAAAATCAGATTTTAATGCTGGGTTCAAAATAACCAGTATTTCCCCCGTTAAAGCCCCTATTTTTGTACCGCCAATATAGAAAACATCTGTGACTGCAGCAATATCTTCAATGGTTAAATCACTTGCTTTAGACATTAACCCCGATGCAAGACGTGCGCCATCTAAAAAAAGGAGTAACCCATGCTTATCGCAAACCTCACGTAATGCAAGTAACTCATGTTTACGGTAAACGGTGCCTATTTCTGTCGAATTACTGATATACACTAATTTTGGCTGCACACTGTGTTCATCATTATGCTCAACCAGCACATTCGCAACCAGTGTTGGCGTTAATTTCCCTGATGGTGAGCTCACCGTAATCACCTTATGCCCCGTTGCTTCGATCGCACCAGTTTCATGCGTAGCTACATGCCCACTATCAACAGCGATCACCGCTTGGTGCGGGCGTAAAGCATGGGAGATCACGGTTAAATTGGTAACAGTGCCGCCATTAAAAAAATGAATATCCGCATCAGGTTGTCCAATACGTGCTTTAACTTGCTCAGTGACCCGAGAACAAATTTCATCTGTGCCGTAACCTTTAAAACGTTTTCCTGCTAAGTCATTCAGGGTTTTCATCACTGCTGGATGGGCTATTTCATTGTAATCATTTAAGAAGCTATACATTCATTCACCTATTAATACTGGACAAAACCATTTTATAGCCACTATTTATAGGTGTATCTTATTAATTATTCAACAAAATTTTTATTGGGATGCGTTTCAAGTTGCTTACGTAGCTTTCAATTTTCTGAAGCTAAATATGCAGCTATTTATCACCTATTTCCCCCCTTTAGTTGGAATACAACCGACACTAGTTTTGGGTACGGCGAAAAGTTAAATTAAAGCGATAAGGGCCAAGTAGTGGGTGAGTCCCTGCTTTAATACGCCTTATACCATGGTAATTTAACCGTGATTGTCCTCCCCAAACCACCACATCGCCATGTTCTAAATGGATAGCTTGTTTAGCGGCATCCCTTGTTATCCCTCCAAAGTCAAATAGCGCAGGTAGCCCCAAAGAAAAAGAGACAATTGGATGAGAATAATCGGCTTCATCTTTATCTTGGTGCAAAGATAATTTTGCCCCGATAGCATAACGATTAACTAGGCAAGCATCAGGTTTAAACCCATCAAAACCGACGCTATTTGCAGCTGAAGTCGCTAACTGACGGAAAATAGCTGGCATTGATAACCAAGGTAAATTAGTGACAGGGTCACGCTGACTATAACGATACCCTTGTTCATCCGTTACCCATCCCCAATCCCCACAATTAGTCATCGCAACTGACATGTGATAACCACTTGGTGTTTTCATGTGCCTTAAAGGATTCGCCTTGAGTACAAGGTTCAAATCCTTCAATAACCCTTGGCTATGCCCTAATAAAAAGCCTTTTAATAAATAAGCATCAGGGGCAATCTGAATGGTGTTTTCTTCTTCGGAAAATAGCATATCGACCACTTCTCATTATTAGCTGCTAATAAAAATAATACTGCTGCCCGCTATACTACCCCAAAACTTTCGTTAACACCGGATAGTGTCGCTTTTGCTAACCATGTTACTGAAAGATGTTCTTTACATTACTCGAATAGCTTTGCTCACGTTTAAACGCAGACCTCATGTTATTTAGATGGAAAACATTGACTAAACATATAATCTAATATTAGACTAAAATTCCAATGCAAGACCACCGTTGTGATAGATAACAAGGTAAATATGAACCAATCAATTAAATATGCGAATGCCTCTACATTAATTCCCCCTAAAGGGCATTATTCTCATTGTGTTAGCGCTAATGGGTTTGTTTTTATATCGGGGCAATTACCTATTGATGCTTTGGGTAATGCCGCCACAAACATATCTTTTACCGAGCAAACCAAGCTTGTGCTCAATAATTTGCAAGCCTGCCTAGATACCGTCAATTGTACTAAAGCCAACTTGGTGCAAGTCCGTATTTATATTACCGATATGAATAACTGGAATAGTTTTAACCAAATTTATGCTGAGTGGATCGGTAATTACCGCCCCGCTCGTGCTGTTGCTGGGGTTGCAGAGCTCCACTTTGGCGCCGCATTAGAAATCGAAGCCACCGCTGTATACGCTTAAAATTTGATAATTTATTGAGGTAATATCATGACTGAGTTAACTTTGCCAAGCTATCAAGATATTGAAGATGCCGCCCAACGTATTTTAGGTTTTGCCCATAAAACGCCTGTATTAACATCAACCACTGCAAATAAACAATTTGGGGCTGAATTATTTTTTAAGTGTGAAAATTTCCAGCGTATGGGTGCATTTAAATTTAGAGGCGCATTCAATGCGTTAGCACAATTAAGTCCAGAACAAAAAAAAGCAGGTGTTATTGCTTTTTCATCAGGTAATCATGCTCAAGGTGTTGCTTTGGCCGCACAGTTACTCGATATCCCAGCAACAATTCTAATGCCAAATGATTCCCCTGCAGTCAAAGTAGCTGCCACCCAAGGCTACGGGGCTAAAGTTATACACTTTGATAGATATACCGAAAACTGCGAGCTACTTTGCCAACAACTCGCTAAGCAACATGGGTTTACCATTATCCCGCCCTATGACCATCCACATATTATTGCTGGCCAAGGTACTACTGCTAAAGAACTCATAGACGAAGTTGGGCCATTAGATGCCCTTTTTGTGTGCTTAGGTGGTGGTGGTTTGCTCTCAGGCTGTGCTATTGCCACAAAGCAACTACTCCCTGATTGCCAAATATATGGTGTCGAACCACTTGCGGGTAATGATGCACAACAGTCATTTTATCGCGGTGAAATTGTACATATTGATACCCCAAAAACCATTGCAGATGGTGCCCAAACCCAACATTTAGGCCATTATACTTTTGAAATTATTAAAAATATTGTCAATGATATTTTTACCGTTACTGACCCGCAATTAATCGACTGTATGAAGTTTTATGCTGAACGCATGAAAATTATCGTTGAACCAACGGGTTGCTTATCTTATGCAGCAGCTCTGGCTAACAAAGAACGACTGCAAGGTAAACGAGTGGGGATTATTGTCAGTGGAGGGAATGTGGATATTCATCACTTTGCTCAGTTAATATCCTAACCCCATAATTGCCTATCACCTATTAGATACATTAAAAATAGTTTAAAATTAGGGTTTCGATACAAGATAATAAGGGGGAATAATGTCAGACCTAAAAGAAAATTCATTACTTGCGCAAATAGATATTATAGCAAAAGGATTAAGTGAAACATTTGCCCCTTTTTGTGAAGTAGTGGTTCATGATCTTAAAAAACCTGAACATTCTATTCTCTCTATTCATAACAATTTATCTGGTCGCCAAATTGGTGAACCTACAACAGAGTTAGGCCTTGCAAGAATTGAGTCTCCTGATTTCCCAAATATCATAGCCAATTATACCAACCAGTTTACGGATGGACGCCCAGTAAAAAGTACCTCGATTGGTATAAAGGATGATTCTGGGCAATATGTCGCTGCGCTTTGTCTTAATTTAGATATGACGCTATTCAGGGGAATGCAAAGTATGTTGTCTCAATTTATCGAAGTGGGAAATAGCCCTATAAAAGAACATATTGAACCCAATGGCACAGAGGCAATTCGCATCCGTATTGACCAATATGCAGCTTCGTTAGCTACCACAGCGCGTACTTTAAAAGTTGAGGAACGGAAAAATTTAATTGAGATATTACGAAATGAAGGCTTACTGGATGTAAAAAAAGCAATGGAGACTGTTGCTCAACACCTTGGGATTTCAAGAGCTTCGGTGTATTTATACGCTAAGAAAGCAAGCTAGTTTTGCTTCCTTAGCCATTTACTTTTTTTAAAATACTTTTAATGCTTATTGGGTAAAAATCATTTACATCAACACCCACATTGATTGCACGTGAACCCAATATTTCTAAGCGTTTACGTTGCTCAGGGTCTTTACCTGAATTATGTACATGCCCATATAAATGAATAGCGTCACGGAAAAAACCTTGCCATTCTAAAATTGGGTAGTGAAATAACACAAATTTTTGCTTTTGGTATTCCAATTCATAGTAGCTTCGTACCCATTCAAATAAGGTCGTGTCAAACTCTGGATCATCCAAAAATTTATCATGGTTGCCCCGTATGAGATATTTCTTCCCAGCTAAACGACGTAATATTTTATTTGCATCACTGCCGTTCCCTTTATATAAAAAATCACCCAATATGTAGATCTCATCATAGTCCGTAACATAAGCATTCCAGTTATGAATTAAAGTATCATTCATGTGGTTAGTGCTTCGAAAAGGTCGATCACAAAGATTAATTATATTAGAGTGACAAAAGTGCGTATCTGAAATAAAGTAAATCATATAAAACCCGAAAAAAGATATTAATTGTCATTATGTTAAAAATGATAGTATTCAAATAAATATGCGCTATCCCCTACATCATAACGTACTTGTAATTAATAACCTTACAGAATTGCCCTAAAAATCCAATTCCTCCTACATAGAGGTTAGCGTTAATTGTTGATAGTTTTTATCTGTTTTTATCTGTTTTTATCACTCGCATTGGACGCGAAATTGCGGCATAAATAATACAACATTCAAAATATCGGAAACAAAATGACCAATCCTTCCTCAATTTCTCTTTTCTATGATTCATTTGGTGTAGCGAAAAACCCTGCTGTTGTGTTGATCCCAGGTTTGGGTGGCCATAATATCAGCTGGACTTCGGCGTTTTGCCAACAAATTGCAGATGCAGGCTTTTATGTTATACGTGTTGATAACCGTGATTCAGGATTGTCTTCCCACATCGAACATTTTCCACCAATCGTTTTAAGTGAATTGATTGGAAAAATGCAAACTGGGGAACAATTTGTTATTCCTTACACTTTATTAGATATGGCTGAGGATATAATTCGCCTACTCGACTTATTATCTATTGATAAAGCACACATAATTGGCCGCTCAATGGGGGGGATGATTGCACAGTTGGTTGCTGCGAATTACCCGCAACGTATACTATCCCTTTGCCCAATTATGTCTTCATCAGGGAACCCCGACCTGCCACAAAGCGAACCCGATGTAATGCAAATGCTGATGAGCCCAAGCCCCAACCCTAAAGAAAATTTAGAGGGGTACTTAAGCGGTCAATTAGCATTTTACCAACGCATTAGTTCCTCTATTTGCCCATTTGATGAAAATTATTATCGGGATTATGTACTGCAAGCGCTTGCTCGAAATTATTCCCCAGAAGGAACTAAACGGCAAATGGTTGCTGTGGCTATGACGGGTGATCTTCGGCCTTATATCAAAAGTATAGATGTACCAACATTAGTTATTCATGGTTCCATTGACCCTTTGTTCCCATTAGCTGCAGGTCAGGATATCGCAGAGAATATAGTGAATGCAAAATTAGAAATCATTGAGGGTATGGGGCATGAAACACCTCCGGCTCTAAACTCACAAATTGCAACTCTGATTATTACTCATTTAAAGCAGAACCAAGTTTAGCTTGGTTAGTACCTATTTATGGCTCTATAACTGAGCCATAAATATAGGTGATTATAACCATCCTTGTTTTTTATGTTGCGCACAAATGGGGCAAATATTGATGTTTTCTTCCCAAGATGAAAATGGTAGATGGCAAGTATGGCACTGACCATCATAATAGTTAAAACTAATCGGTTCGCTATTTTTAGCCGTATGCGCGTGGACATGAATAGATTGCGGGAAACAAACTACTTGGCAGCTCATACACCCCGTACACCGCTTTTCATCTATTAAAAATTGGTTATTTTCGATGTTTATCGCATGTTCATCACAAACTTTTGCACAAGCACCACATAAAATACAGCTTGCTGTATCAAGCTCTACTCTAAACCAGCTATCCTCAGGGTAAAATTGTTTCCTTGCATTTAACCCCGTTTTTACTTGGCCTTTATCTAACGGTTTCTCGTCCAATTTTTGACGGAATAACATCATTCGACGCCCGGTATCCACCTGTGCCGGCTGTACAATACGTAATTGCCAAATCGGTTCTTGTAGCGTTTTTAACTTTAAATTCAATGAGGCAACTGTTGGCAGCCACTTGTCTACCAAAGGCTCTGCTATCTGTATGCCGCGAATGCCATATTGCCGGTGCCAAACAATTAACTCATCTGCATTGGCGACAGGTTCATCGTGGTTAACCACCAAAAAGTCACCTTGATAGGTTCGTTCATGAGGAGCAATATTCTCAATAGCGTCAACAGGGCAAGAAAATAAACAGTTACCACATTGAAAGCACAGTTCATTATCAATTGCAGCTGCCATATGGCTAAAAGACACCGCACCAACCGGACAACTCGTCGCACAATTGTCACAAATACTATTTTTTAATCGTTTTCTGACACAGTTATTATTAATTGTTGGCTCTGGTGGAAGTTCTAGATTAATAAAACGTCTCATCATTCTGCACTCCCATCGTAGCAATAAATACGAATGTAAAAATCAACATTCACCTACTCAACGCTCACATTTTACCATTAATCTAAGGTTTATTTTAGTACAACACATTGTAGATAAAGATGATTTAGGCTAACTAATATGTCAAAAAACATAAAGATTTAACTATTTCAATCACCTAGTAGGGCGGGAACTCATTTATAGTTAAAAACTTTATGTTTTTTTAGCAATAATAACTTATACAGTACTAGTTTATTGGTGCTGCTAACAGTGCATTTCTCATATAACTTTCAACGTGCGTGACTGGGTCCCAGCCAGCTTGTATTAGCGCAATACTTTTACGACCAAAACTACTGATTTCATCTTGTATACGCATCCCTGCAATTGTATTAGCTAAATACTCCAACTTTTGTTGTGTATTAAGTTCATCTTGACCACCTAGACTTTTATAAAGGCGAATTTCCGGTGCTTTAGTATTGGGGTATTGAAGTATTGTTACCCTCCTTCCCAATTTTGACTGATAAATAAACTGAGTTGCATTACTTAGATGATTAGGCTCTTCTCGTGTAGGTTTTTTGTCAAAACCAATCAGATGAATCGCATTATCACCACCGCGACTATGTATTGTATTCCAACCTTCTATTTCACCATTAATGAGAAAGCTATTTTTCCCTTTTAACTCTGTTAGCAAACCATTTGCCCCGTTGATAATGTAAACATCATCTCCATCCCCTGCCGATAAGTCATTTTTACCTTTACTTGCATAAATAGCATTATTTCCAGGCGTTTTATCCGGTACGGAAACGACACCCTCTTCCGCTTCGGCATAAAACACCCGCCCATACCCGCTTCGGTCCCAAATATTTTGTTTTGCACCTTTAGTTTTTACAACAAGCTGACTAAATGTGGAGTTTTCAGAAATACGAATATCCATTGACTTGAGATCAATAGTTGGTAAAGGTTTCCACCCGTTAAGCATGCCTTTAAATTCATCCATAGGCTGCCATGTAGTGTTTAAATTTAAGTCGTTTTTATATTTTCTCTGTTCTGCTAAATAACGGATTAAAGAAACCATATCTTTTTTAGCATAATTTGGCAGGTGTGTAGGTAAGCTGTCATAGTGATGAGCGTGGTTTATATTCATATCACTATCTGGTAATACCTTTATTTTCACAGACCGAAGATTTGATTTGGACTTATAAAGATGAAAAATAACGTCATCTTCACTGATAACTTCGTATTCTGATTGGAAATTAAATAAATGAATATGGTTTTCGCCACTAGCATCATGTATTGTAGTTTGGCCGGCTTCTAAATCCCCATTTATAAGGTAATGGTCATTACCGTCTTTACCATCTAAAATATCATTACCTAAATCTGAAAGGAATAAATCATTTTGATCTCCACCATAAATATGGTCATCACCCTCCCCACCATATAGAACATTTGCCCCACTAGTCACGACTACTATGTCGTTACCTTTTCCTGCATTGACGATACATCCAGTGATATTATCATTTTTAATGAAATCATTACCATCGGATGCATCGATAATAGGAAAAGGAAATTGATATCCCATTGGGATATCAATATAATCGTCTTGTTCAGTCGGTAAGTTTATTACTTTTGCAGAGACAATTTCTTGTTCTTTTTTACTAAAGTCCACATGGAAATAGTTATTATTTCCATCTTGAATACGAATACTACCGTGTTTTTCTAATGAATAATTAATAAGTTTAATTTCTAACTTAACATCATTAAATCGGTTATATAATAGGATAGATTGGCCTATAACCTTTAACCTAAACCCATTCTCATAAGGTAGCGAAATATATGTAGCACCAATGTTATCACTTACTTTATTTATATTCGAATAATCAAAAACCAACTGACCTTGAAAATATTGTTCTGGGCTTACCTGATAAAAATCTTGGCCTTCAGTAACAATAATCAGGCTATTTCTATTCACCATCAATAGTTGGTTATCACCAGAGGTCCCTTGATAAGTCAAATTTCGAATAGAACCATGAAGTTTAAAATTTCCCCATTTACGAGGGGTATATATACGGTCGCCAATACTTAACGTATTTGTTTCATCATTTATATTTACAGTTTCATTACTGTATTTATATATGGCATCTTGTTCTTGTTGGTAGGTGATGTCAAAAATATCTTCTTTAAGGATAAGGGGTTTCTGTGCATCTAAGTCTTTTAATTTACTATTTAATAAAAAACCATCTTTGGTATGTAATTGGTATTGATGATTTATTCTTCTAGTATCTTCATACTTAGAATATACATTTTTAAGTTCAACTTTGACGCTTACTATTTTATCTTTAAAATTTGATGATTTACTACAGATGACTATTATTATATCATTACCACTAACATATACCTCTTCAATTTCACTTAACAAATAACCTAAGGTTACTCGACTTCTACTTTTTGTTGTTTCCGTAATCGTTGCTGTTAAATTAAATATTTTTTTGGCTTCATTTTCAGGGATACTTCCCCAATCAAAACGTCGTAAAAAGTAGCTATCATTACCTTCTCCACCATTTATTACGCCGTGTTCAAATACCAAATGGTCATCCCCCCCCATAGCATTAATAAAAGCACAAGCTGAAGCTGCATCTAATGTATTACTTTCATCATTGCCCACTAGAGTCGCTTTTGAATCTCGGCTTCCTACTAAAAAAACATTACTAATATTACGTAAAACAAGATCTTTCTGTTTTTTATTGTAAAAGGTAATTTTTGATTTAAGTGAGTTAAGGTCTATATAGATATAACTCCCAATTCGTATGTCATTAATAATTAAAGTATTATTCCCACCATTTCCATCAAAATATAAATCATTGATTTCATTACTTGATGAATCAAATAATAGTGATAAATTTGCCACATCATCATGATTTCCACCAGCTAAAAACTTAGTACCGGAACTAATAGTAAAAGAATTTCTTGCATTTTTTTTACCAATAGTAATATCAGTCCCATTACCCGAATTAAAATTAATATTTTTTTGCTTAGCTTCTTCCTCATATTGTAATCCAATATTTTGCATGCCTTCATAAATAATATCAGGAACTTCACCTAGTATTTTTTTTGCAATTTGAACTGGATCAGCAATAATTTGTTCACCTAAAATTTCAATTGGTACGTGACTGTCAAAGTCTGGATGATAAATATTACCATGATGATTCCTTGCCCTAAAGAACCTTAATTCAGAGGCGGCTAATGTGCTTAATTGAGTAACGACTGGTTGCTTTTTTTTATTCTTGTATTTTTCATTTAATTTAAATCGATACAGAAACTCTTTTAATAAATCACTATCATATTCTGTATTGAGTATAAGAATGTCATCAGCTTTTTTCTCACCAATGTCCTTATAAGAGACACCTGCCTTCTTCTTAATAAGACTAAACTTACAGCAAAAATGAATTTTACGTGTTCCTTTTCTGATTTTTACCCATATATTACAGTGTGAATCATAATCATAATTATTACAAATATAATTAATTTGCTCTATCGTATAATGAGGGCCAGTATCATCACGTGCAATGTTTTTAAGAATATGGTTGTCATCACCCCCTTCAAATACAGTGCTATTGATGATTCTAAATTTTGGCCGATAATAAATATAATATTTTTTATGTTCTGTAAGTATCGGCTCACCTACAAATTGCAGATGTTCTTCAAACCCTTGGTAAAGATTGTTCGATTTAAAATTATCTAGATCCTGTTGCCAATTTACATTTTTAAAATGTGCTAGATGCTGCTTATAGCTAATTCGATTTAATATATCGTCAGAAGGAGAAAAACCAAATGCCGCGCGTATCCCTTCTCTAGCTTTTTCATCCCAATCTAAAGAGCTTCCTAATTCCTCTTCGATTCTCTCTACGGCTCGTATACCTGTATAAACCATTCCACCTATTAATAATGCACCACCAACAATTAAACCAACAACAGGTATTGTTGATGACCCTATGATGATACCAATGATGGTCAGGCTACCAACAACTATATTTGCAATAGACAACGAGCCGTTAACAAGTAAATCTTGCCGCTCTTTTGCATCCGTTATTTTGTCTAACTGCTCAAAAGCTTCATAAGCCTGATAAATGTCTAATCCGATCCCAATTAAGTTAAATATGATTGTGACTCGAGCGGCTAATTTAGCCCCTGAATTAAATGACCCAGCCTGTTTATATGATAATCTCAATAAAATAGGCTGCAAAATCATGTCACCATAATTAAAACAGGCGGATGCACAAGCCATGGTCAGTTTTTTGGTAATTAAAGAACGTTCATCTTCCGTAAGGTCTGGGTTATCTAAACCATCAATCAACTGATAAATCCCATTAAGTGTAATAAAAACACCGACTCCCCCCGTAACTTGACCGGCACCATTAGCAATACGGGCATAAGCGGGTAATTTTATTCCTTCATTATGTAATGACTTAACCCCTTTAGATACAGTACGCTTATCTCCAAAATCTAATTTTTGAATAATTTTTAATTGCTTTAAAGCAATTTGTTGACTTTGCATCATGTCATTTGAGTGTATTTTTTGCTCAATATTACTATCTTTGATTAATTGTTGTGTCACCTCAAGAGGTTTAATGTCTGCCTCTAGTTCTGTCGATAAGGTTAATTTTTCTACTAATACATCAGCATTAAATTTAATTTTCTGCACCCATCCTTTATCCTCCACGTGTTTTGCGTGAATAGGTACATTGTCTATCATCGCCCCTAGTGAGCGTAATTCTTTTATCGATGTTGTAACTTCTCCCAGTTGAAGGGCCACATTTCTATTGATCTCTAAGTTCTTTTTATATACCGTGTTTTCCAGTTTCTCTTCACTTTGTTTTACTAACGTACGGTAACCCTCTCCGCTCGCATCAATATATAATGCTGTTGCTCTTAGCCCTTCATCTGAATCAGTTAAAAAACCCAACTGTTTGCCTCTAGTTATCACCCTACCATCAAGTTGTTGAAGCTCTTGTTGCATATAGTGTTGAGTTATTTTCAATAATCTAGCTCGAGCAACGGCAAGGTTAGGATCAGATATTACTAATTCAATGCCTGATTCATCCATCAAGTGAAAAGTATAACTCTCCACTTTATATTCACACTTAATCATAATTTTAGATAAAGGACTTTTAATACAAACTAAATAATCGTTATTTATTTGATTAAAAATAGTCTCAAAAGATTGATTACTTGATGTTGAAGCTATTTTCTCTATTCCCTCATTTTTTAACTGGTAGATATCATTATAACTTTTTAAAATTTCCATTTCATGGCTAGATGCATTACCTAGCCTATGCTTATATTTAATTTCTTCATAAATATTATAACAATCTTCTGCCATTTTTTCATTTTTGAAATAAACATTATATAATGATGTGGATGTTTTTTTACCTTCATAATGAAATTCATTAAATTTCACATAATCATGATAAAACAATCCCCTACTCATCTCCTTTACATAATTTACTGTAAGTTTTTGTTCATACTCCAACTTACACATTAACCCATATGCTTTTTTCAACGAGCCATTATTAAATGCTTCATTATCTTCTTGGTAAAGATATATTAAATCTCGAAGTCTTCTTTTGACTACTCCTAGTCTATCATTAGATTTTAACGTAAATAATAATTCTTTGTGATCATATTTATTCCCTCGTGGAAATAGTGATTTCAATCTATTTTTTGAAGACTCACCCAAATATGCATTAATTTCAGGGTTAGATTTTAGCGCTTCTAATAATATCATTGATTCTTGTGCTTGTTGTACCAAAGAATATTTCTCATTATCCTGAAATAGAATATTCCACTCTTTTAAACCTTTAACATTACCCTCACTTTTAAAATAGCTCATCACTCTTTTATTAATTATCGGGTCCATTCTAATCATTGATATTTTTTCATGATTTAGATTTCCATCATCATGGGTTAAATAACCTATTATATACTTATCTTTTTCTATATCTATCTGGCTTGGAACTATTTTTTTATTAATTAGTTTTAATATTAAACCTTCTAATCTTTCGTTATCATTTAACTCCTTCTCATTTAATGTCCATCTAGTATTTACTGTTAATTTATTTGGCTCATATAGCCCCGCATTAATTAATGTATTTTTTAACTTTTCAGAAGCAACTTTAACCCCTTCGGAGGTTAAATCATTTGGATTATCCGTTAAAACTAAGGATACCGAATTATTAAAATCCGAATTATAATCTTTTCTTAATTTTTCCATTACATCAGTTAGGGGTAATAATGATTCATTTATCTCTAATGCGCTAGTAATAAACACCCATTTTTTTTGCTTTAGCCCCGTAAGCTTGTTAATATCACCATATTCAATACAACCATCAGCCACACCTTTACCTACTTGCATAATAAGGGTATTTTTAGGATTGTTAGAAGCTATTTTCTCTGCCTGTAGCCTACCACTCTCACTACCATTTACCCGTAATATAATGGTCGCCAGGCCATCATCAACAACTTTATTTACTCGATTATTAATATTTTCATCATTTACCATACGCCATAATGGGGGTTCTTCAATACCAGCACTGGCAAGTAGGTGACAGATCCTATCGTAAAAATCTTCATCAATAATGCGCTCATACCCCTTGAGCTCTGATTCTAAAATAGCGTTTGCTTTATGATTAAATGCTAATGTCTTTATTAGATCACTGTTAACCACTCCATTTTTTTTATAAAAAGCCAGTAGATTAGTATTTTTACCTTCCAAAATTTGCGAAATTTTTAATTCCCCACGTCGAACTTCATTTATAAAAAATAATGGTGCAGGAAACCCATTTATATATGTTTTTTTCGATGAAGGATGTGTTTTATATTCATATTTAAAATTCTTAGTTGAAAATTCCTCACCCTTAATTTTAATTGATTTTACCCCTATATGGTTCACACTCTCTCCAATGGACCTATTATAAGCCACTATTGGAATATTGATGCCTTTTCTATTTAAAGCCAAATGAGTATTTAATGCAAAATTTTCATTAATGCCACCTCGAGCCAATTTACAACCATATAGAACAATTTTATTTGGCTGTAAGTTTTTTAATGTGTTATTTTTTAAAAAAGAGACTCCACTGGCGAACTCTTCAGGTAGCGCACCTTCAAATGTTACTTTACTACCTATATTATTTGTGTTCTTTACATGTAAACCATGCCCTACAAACGTCCAACGAATATTCTTGTTTTCACCTACTTCAATCGCTGATTTTAAAATACGTGCTTGCTTGCTCTCCAAATCAAATTGGACTAATGTAGTATTTTCCGAATGTTTGACGTATAGCCCAGAAATAACATCTGCTGTAATTTCATCACTACCTAATTGAATAACAATATGATGATCATAATTAGAGCTTAGATTTTTATGAGTTAACCCTACAATAGATTTTTCAGGGTTATATTTATAGTCTAAGTACTCAGTCTCTGATAAGTTTACATTTGAATTAGTTCTATGCCTTTCATATTCATCTTTTTTTACCTCATTTAATTCAAAGACACATCTAAGGAATAGTTTTTTCATTTCATCTTCATTTTTAGTATATATTTCCTCCATAATTTTAGGATCTTTAAACATATAAACAAACTTATCTTTGCTTATATAAAAATATTCTTTATATTGCATTAACTCAGCTGAATTAGCCTCAATAAGGTTAATGACTCTCCCTTGATTTTCAATCCTTGTTTGTAAACAAATAATTTGTTCTTTTTTTTGGATTTCATATTTAATAGTTTTAGATTTAATATCATAATTTTCAAAGCTGAGTAAAAACCGCCCTTGTGAATCCAACTTCATTACAGGTTTTACTGAATATTTATCTGTGTTTTTACCTTCAATCATGTCATTGACGTAACAAATGAATTTTTCTTTTGTCATAAAATTTAAATTATTTGGCATATTGTATCCCTTTTATTTGGTTTCATCATTATTGATAAAGTTGGCATTTAAAATACCAAATGAAGATAAAAATCAAAATTCGCTGAGGTTAAATAAGACTAACTTTTTATTTTTTACTTCTACTTATCATCAGCATGTAAAAATAATTATATTGAAGAGCGGTTTCGCTTATATCATACAAGTCGAAATTATATGCTGGTTATATATCACTACCATAGCTATATAATTTGTATCTAATACATTTAGGCGCTAAACTTGATTAGTTAACAAAAACCAAGTCCACCTACTTTTAAGGCTAAGGTTTATCTATGAATAACTTTGAATTTTATAACCCAACACGTATCGTTTTTGGTAAAGATAAAATCGCTGAACTTGACAGGCTCATTCCACAAAATGCAAAAGTTCTCATCCTGTTTGGTGGCGAAAGCGCCCGAAGGACAGGTACATTGAATGAAGTTGAGCAAGCATTAGGCACGCGTCAATTTGATCTGTTTGGTGGAATTGAAGCTAACCCTCGTTATGAAACGTTAATTAAGGCCGTTGATAAAATAGAGAAAGAAGGCTTTGATTTTTTACTTGCCGTTGGTGGTGGGTCTGTCATTGACGGTGTTAAATTTGTGGCAGCAGCGGTTAACTACCCTGGTGATAAGTGGGAAGTTGTTACCAACAGAGGCTCTACAATCAAAACAGCTTTACCTTTTGGTACCGTTTTGACATTACCAGCAACAGGTTCAGAAATGAACAAAGGCTCCGTCATTACAAGGGAAGAATTACACTCAAAGTTAGCATTTATGAGCGATTATGTTTTTCCTCAGTTCTCGATTCTTGACCCTGTAAAAACATTTACCTTACCTCCTCGACAAGTCAGTAATGGTGTTGTTGATGCCTTTGTACATATTGTTGAGCAATATTTAACCTACCCTGTTAATGCTAAAGTACAAGACTCATTTGCTGAAGGTTTACTAAAAACGTTAATAGACATTGGTCCTAAAGCACTTGAAACACCTCATGACTATGATATTCGCGCTAATTTAATGTGGGTTGCAACATTAGCATTAAATGGGTTGATTGGGGTTGGCGTACCGCAAGATTGGTCTACCCACATGTTAGGCCATGAAATTACAGTGTTATATGGTTTAGACCATGCACAAACATTAGCTATCGTACTTCCTTCAATGCTGCTCGAAAAACTACCACAAAAACAGGAAAAATTAGCCCAGTACGCAGAAAATGTGTGGGGGGTTACCGCTGGTTCTCAATCAGAGAAAGCCATCAAAGCTATTGAGCTGACAAGAGCGTTTTTTGAAAAAATGCAAGTAGGCACACGTTTTAGTGATTACCAGCTTACCCAAGATGTCATTGAACCATTAGTCAATAGTCTAAAAGCACATGATATGGTCAAGCTGGGTGAACACCAAGATATTACTTTGGACGTTAGCCGCCGAGTGTATACCGCAGCCTTATAACGGCTATGTAAAGGTTGTACCTTCAACCTTTTTAATGAAGCCCGTTAATGTTTTCTTGACCACATTTGCATTGATAGGTGATTATTTCTAATAAACAAAATAATCACCTACTTAATTGTAATTTCAAGTATGTCCAAACCAGTATTACATGATTTTCTTTGCGCTAACCACCTAACCTTGTAGATTGACTCAATCTAGGTTTATCGGTTATTTGGAGGGGAGATTTTTAATCAGTGAACCACTGTAATACCACCCCCCATCAAACTCGCTAAAGCCATTATTAATCATAATTAGGTTAATCATTTACCTTGATTGAACGCCCATTTGTTTGCATCCATACCTATAAAACTACATCGGCCATAATTAGCCTAAGTTACTCATATTTATCTATCTAGCATATAACGTTTAATTAGATATAAGGGCGCTTTAATTACCAGATTTTTAATTGTGAATGGTAGATTAGCATTAGCAAAATATTGTTTTCGATTCAGAGCATTATTCCCCATTTCTCACTGCTCTAAATTTATGTATTTTATAGCTTACAGACCCTTTTATACAAAATTTTAACAACAATTATGAGTTAGGTTGTGAGCCAATGCTTTCTAAATTTAATATATCAAACAGCGCATTACTTGCATCGTCACTACTCTTAACGATAGGACGTGGCGCAACATTGCCCTTCATGGCAATTTACCTAACTCGAGAATACCAAATGGCAATTGATATTGTCGGTATAGCCATGTCACTGGCAATGGTTATAGGTGTTTTATTCAGTATGGGCTTTGGTATGCTTGCTGACCGGGTTGATAAGAAACGCTGCATGTTATTTGCTGTGTTAGCTTTTATTTTGGGGTTTATCGCTATCCCCACAGTAAATAATGCTATTTTAGTTATCGCGTTCTTTTCTCTTATTAACTGCTCATATTCTGTGTTTTCTACGGTCTTAAAAGCCTATTTTGCGGATACACTCACAGTCTCTTTAAAGGCAAAGATATTTTCCTTAAATTATACCTTTATCAATATCGGTTGGACTATTGGCCCCCCCATTGGTACTTGGTTATTAATGTACAGTATTAACTTACCATTCTATTTAGCCGCTATATCAGCTGCTCTACCAATATTTTTTATACAACGTTTTGTACAAAGCATAAAACCAACGCCATTAGAAAACGGAAACATACGTAAATGGAACCCACTGAGTATGCTAAGTGATCAAGTCTTAGCATGGTTTATTTTATCCACATTTTTGGGTTCATTGGTTTTTGGTACTTTTACCACTTGGATTTCGCAATATGCAATTACTGTGGCAAGCAGTGATTTTGCTCAGGTTGTTATTGGGGTAATTTTACCTGTGAATGCAGTCGTGGTCGTTACATTACAATACACCGTAGGGAAGCGTATCACCCCGGATAACCTAAAAAAATTAATGACCTTAGGCAGCTTATTCTTTATTTTAGGCTTAGCAACTTTTATGAATGCACATGAAAATTTATACCTCTGGGCGGCAGGCGCCTTTATTTTTACATTAGGTGAATTAATTTATGCCCCAGGAGAATATATGTTAATTGACAGTATTGCACCGGAAGGCATGAAAGCGAGTTATTTTTCAGCCCAATCCCTTGGACTATTGGGCGGTGCATTTAACCCTATGTTAACTGGTGTTGTTCTTACTGAGCTTCAGCCACATTTCATTTTTATTATTCTCATGTTTATTACCTTTCTGGCATGGTTATCCATGTTAAACGGGATGCGATTACGCAAAAAACAATTATTACGCACCGTATAGTGCGTTACCGTTAGTGCTCCATCATTAACGGTAACGCCTATTTTTCCTGACCCGTAAATTTAGCGTAGCCATAACGAGAAAAATTGCACTACTAATTATTAAGATGACTGAAAGTACTAAAGTTGAGAGATTATTTTCAGTCACCAGCAGTGAAAATGCAGGTATTGTAATTAATAAAGCTAAATTATTTATGCTTTCTGAAACAGATAATACTAATCCTTTATTTTTAGTACTCTCTTTAGCCAATAACGAGGTACTGACCGGTGAAGCCACCCCTAATGCTACCCCTATAAATAACAAGCAGATACAATCACCAACTAAGGGTAATTTTCCTGTAATAAATAACACTAAAGCAACCAATATTCCTAATAAAATTAGGATTAGTTTAGCCGCATCCTGTAGTTTATATTTTGCTATTTTCGCAACCAAAGCATTACCAATGAACAAGCCAATACCAAATAACCCCATAATGATACCAATCTCAGCTGTTTCTAATGCAGTTCTTTGTCTTATAATTTCCCCTGACAATAAAAAGATACTAACTGAAACCCCGTTCCATAATCCCTTTGCTATGATCAAACGTAAAATATTTGCTTGTATTAAGCAGCTCAATGAGTGGGGATAGGTATGGTTTTTTTTAGAACTCGGCAAGATAAACCATGATATAGAAAATGCGAATAAGCCACATAAACTCGTTAATATAAAAGGCGAATACCACGAAAAATATTGAACTAAAATACCCGCTAACATTGGCCCAGTCACAATGCCAACGGTCATTCCCATCATGACACTCCCCATCGCGGCTGCTTGGTTTTCTCTTTTTATCACATCGGCTATAAGGGAAAAAATAACGGGAACTAATGCCGCTGATGCCACTCCCCCTATAACGCGGAAAATTACAGCAACCGAAAAATTAGGCGAAAAAATAATCGCCAAACTATCTAGTGATAATAACAATATTGCAGTGAGTAAAATTTTTCGCTTATCTATTCGGTCAGAAAGGTAACCAATTAGAGGTGCTGTGAGTGTATATGCCAATGCATAGGACGATATCAGCCAAGGAATTTGTTCAGACGAAACTTCAAATGCCAGTGCTAGTGGCGACATTATTGAGGACAACATAAATTCTGTAGTCCCAACTAGATATACAATAACAGCAGATAAAAATAATACATTACGATTAGAGGTCATAGTATCCCCTTACGAGTGAAGTAATTAATATGATTTGAGTTTTAGATTTAATAAATTGAGTCTAAATTTAATGAATCGAAGAAATTAGATTTTGGGCTATAAGATGTCAAAATGAACGCAACTCGGCTAAAGTCACATAGTTTGAGGTGAGTGAAATGGGGTATTCTAGGTTAGTAATTAGGTAGGTTTCATCTAATTTAACACTAATTACGAGGCTAATGCAACTTTTAGTTTAACCTTATTGTTAACTATTTCTTATATTTAATTACCTAAACAACCCTCTTCTTAAATACAAATTATTAACATTTCGGTGAGTATGTAATAATGCTTATAAAAGTAACAATGTAATATTTAATTTATAATAAGCCGCTTTTACATCAAAAAAAAGCCCAAAATTATATTTTATAATATGCAAGAAATAACCAATAGATGCTTGTATACATGATTATTAAATGAATTTGTGTAAGTGATTAATTTAACAATTACATGAAAGTATATTTAGACTAGGCAAGGATGTATAAATATGAATATAACAACTCGATTAAAGATAGTTTCATTTTTACAATTTTTTATATGGGGATCTTGGTTAGTTACATTTGCGTCCTATCTTTTCAACACCCTACACTTTAAAGGTGGTGAAATTGGGTTAATATTCAGTGCATTAGGGATATCCGCTCTATGCTCACCAGTTATCATAGGGTTTATTGCAGATAAAATTAATAACCGTAAACTAGTTTATATCGCTTCTCATTTTATTTCTGCTTTATTCTTACTCGCGATGGCTCATAGTCATTCAATAACCCTACTGTTCATTATGACATTAATCCACCTAATGTTTTATATGCCAACAATTTCAATCTGTAACAGTATTGTTTTTGAAATGTTAGAGGAGCAAAAGCTTAGCTCTGATATCTATTTCCCTAAAATACGAGTCTATGGCACAGTTGGCTTTATTGTCGCTATGTGGACTATTAGTCTATTAAAACTTGAAATGAGTTTTTATCAATTATATATCAGTGCTGCTGCATCTATTGTTTTAAGTATTTTTTCTGTTTTCTTTATATCGATTAAAAGAGTTAATACATCAAAAAATAAAAAAATTAGCTGCCAAAATATTATTCAGCTATTTAAAAAAGGTAGAGTCGCTGTATTTCTATTTTTTGCTATGCTACTCGGTTCTGTATTGCAAATAACCAATACCTTTGGTGTTCCTTTTTTGCAAGATATGGCTCTAGCTCCTGAGGCTAAGGGTTCTGTTTTCTCTGCGTATCCAACCATATTCTTATCAATATCACAGTTTTCTGAAATTATTTTTATTCTCCTTTTACCTATTTTGCTGAAAAAAATTAAAATTGAAACGATCCTATTGCTCAGTATGATTGCATGGATTTTACGCTTAGGATTATTTGCTTATGGTGACTTCACCTCCATAGGCACCATTGCCCTCTTCTTATCAATGGTTGTGTATGGCTGTGCATTTGATTTCTTCAATATTGCGGGAGCCCTATTTTTAGAAAAAGAAATCGCCCCTGAATTTCGTTCCACAGCACAGGGCGTTTTCACTACTTTAGTTAATGGGTTCGGTACTTTTTTAGGCGCAGTGCTTTGTGGTTGGGCAATTGAACTCAATACAGTTGAAGGTATTGTAGATTGGAAAACTTTTTGGCTAATATTTACCGGGTACACAGCAAGTTTTACGGCTTTATACCTTATCTATATGTTGTTCACTAAACATAATAAGGCTGAATCTATGTAATTGTTCATAATCACAAGCTCCCAAAGATAAACCTAAATCAACTTTACTCATGACTGCTAATGGGCTGTAGAACGATAAGCTAAGCGATTAGTACTTTAATTTTAAAGTACTGATTAATTTTTTGGGGGTCGTCTTTTACACCATCGACTCACATTAAGCTTTAGTTAACTCATCATAAAAGATGACCAATACTAAATGACTTATTATTTAAATCATTTACGTTGAGATTCTTTTAACAATAGTGCTTGTTTACGATCTATTCCCCAGCGGTAACCGGAAAGGTCACCATTATTTCTGACCACGCGGTGGCAAGGTATCGCTACAGCTAATATATTTGCAGCACAAGCACTCGCAACTGCCCTAACCGCTTTAGGTTGGCCTATTTTTTCTGCTATCTCACTATAACTTACTGTTTTACCAGCGGGTATATCACGTAATGCATGCCATACCCGTTGCTGAAATGCAGTACCTCTAATATCTAATGGTAGGTCAAAACCAATTTCGGGTGCTTCAATAAACCCCAAAACTTTCGCAATCACTTTTTCAAACTTATCATCACCTCCGATAAGATCAGCTTTAGGGAACTTATCTTGTAAGTCTCTCAATAGCTGCTCAGGGTCGTCTCCCAGTAAGATAGCACAGACACCTATTGGGCTTTGAGCAACCAATACAGTTCCTAATGAACAAGCAGCGAGAGCAAAATAAATTTTGCTGCCACCCCCTCCTGATTTCCAAGCGCTTGGGGTCATTCCTAGCCGCTGTATTGCCGTTTCATAAAAGCGGCTGTTTGATTGGTATCCTGCATCATAGATAGCATCAGTAATTCGTTCTTGTTGCTGAAGTTGACCTTGTAATTTTTCGTGTCGCAGACCGTTTGCATAAGCTTTTGGCGTTAAACCTGTGTGCGCCTTAAATAAGCGATGAAAATGGTAACGGCTAATTCCAACGTATTCTGCAAGTTCAGTCAGTGTCAACGGCCGGTTTTGCTGTTCAATGTAACGGCAGGCCTTTTCTATTTTTTCCTTATAAAATTGGTTTAATTGTGCCGTTTCTGTACGTTGACGTTTACCGGGACGATAACCTTGCTTAATGGCTTGTTGCTCATTATCGAAAAACTCAACATTATCTCTATTCGGTAAACGCCCCGCAGCAGAAGGATGGTTATAAATTAATGATGTTTTCACACCATAAACAAAATGACCATCTGCATTTTTATTACGTTCGACTACGGCTTGCCAACGTTGCTCTGGAGATTTCCACATATTAACCATCGCTATGACCCCTATTCCACTTTAGAATTATTGCGTTAATTATCAACATTGGGCTAGCACAGAAACTCCGAACCTTGCTTTTTAATTATTCAATCGCTACTGGCTAACTACACGCCACTTCCGTTACGAGTTTTGTATTAGCATTTCTGCGAGAAATAACCAGAATAACACTGATGCCTAAAACAGCAATTAACGCCCCAATAAAGCTAATCATTGAATAGCTATAACCATGAGATAATATAACTCCCCCAATAGCGGCTCCAATCGCATTACCTAAATTAAAAGCCCCAATGTTAACAGAAGAAGCTAAAGCTTGTGCCCCCGTCGCAGCATTCATAACAAGCATTTGGATTGGTGGTACAATACCAAAACTAAAAATACTCCAAAATAATAAACCAGCACCAGCCCCGATTGAATTTACCGCGATAAATGGAAATATAGCCATACTGGACGCTAACATAATAAAAAATACAATTAAGGTACCAAACAATGATTTATCAGCAAACAGCCCTCCAATATAATTACCAATGGTAAAGCCAATACCAATAATTACTAACATTATGGTGATCATTTGATCTGAAGCTTGGATAAATTCCATTAACATTGGGGTTATATAGGTATAAAGTGTAAACATCGCACTGGCACCTAATACTGTTGAAAGCATCCCTAGCAATACCTGAGGTCGTCGCAGAATAGCTAATTCGCTTTTCACATTCACTTTTTTACCCGTCAAATGGCTAGGTAATGCCAAAACCAAGCTAATAATCGTCAATATACCTAAAGCAGAAATCAAATAAAATGCCTGACGCCAGCCTATCATTTGAGTTAATTTAGTCATTAATGGTACACCACCAATATTCGCTATTGTTAGCCCCATAAACATCGCTGCTATTGCACTGGCTTTTTTACCC
>RWZD01000014.1_pt1 | contig 77861 bp, 101 predicted proteins | sample 2187771 | NCBI WGS metagenome assembly RWZD01 (sample SAMN10531866, study PRJNA481165) | viral metagenome | isolation source: viral particles purified by filtration and ultracentrifugation from about... | place: USA: Tennessee
AGGTAGGTAATATTTTAAGGAAATTGAATAAGGAATGGGGATTGGGCTTCATTAGTACTACTATGGGCAGTTGTTGTCACTCATGTGCGGAGTTCGAAACGGAGGAGAAGACAAAACAGTTCTATGAGGCGGATACTCATTTAATTATTAGTTGGTTCTTCAGGGGTATGAACTACAATGGTAAATTTGACGAGCAAGATGTTCTATATATTAATTACGATTTAGGAGACAAGGTATCTATTGAGAAAGTATGTTCAGACTTAAAAGAGCAGTTAGGTAGTGCGTATGCGGTTATTGTTCCCAAGGACGATTCTGAATGTATTAAACTAGAGTCCTTAGCTATGTAATTCCGCTTCTACCCCTCTTAGTAGCTCTTTGAAGGCTCTTAGGGTACAAACACCTTAGTAGAGGAGTGAAGACCCTAGGATAGCCTTTAAATCGTTTCTAGGGTAGGTTTAGGGTTAGGCTAGGTTAAATTAACTTAGGATTAGGGATTGACATTAATTCAATGGTATAGTATAATTGAATTATCAAATCAAAAGGAGATGTTAAATATGGTTGAGTCAAGTCCAGTAACAGTTGAAGAGAGATTAAATGAGGAAGTCAATCAGTATCTAGATATTAAGCTTTCTGTAGAGGCAGTAGAACAATTGAATGAGGACATAGCTGAAGAGTTCGGTATTGGTATCGACAAGTGGAGGGTACGAGAGGAGACATCGTTCGTACAGTATAATCTGATTGAGGTTATCCTTCCTACATCACAGGGAGATGAAGTGTTCCTAGAGTTTAGGACAGATAAGGACGGTACCTTGATTGAAGTAAGTCGCTACTATGATGCTTTCATTGAGTTCATGGGGTACATGAATTGTCCTGCATGTGAGACAGGATATTTAGAGCATAGACCCGTTCCAAGCAATACATGGAGAGAGGACGGGATTACTCATGTATATGTGTGTACGGAGTGTCCTATGGTAGCTATGGAGTATTACGATGATTACGATGCGGAGGCGTTCGGTAAGGTAATTAGATAAGTAGGGGATTAGAATAGGGTTGGCTTAGTAGCTTGTTAGTTAGTAGCTCTGAAGCCTCCCCTATTTTTGTTTGTCTTTTTATTAGTAGCTCTTCAGTTTCCCTTAGTAGCTAATCGGTTAGTAGCTTAGTAGTTACCTAGTAGCTCTTGAGCTGCTGCCCCCTTCTGGTTCTGAAAGAGCTAGCAGCATAATTGTCAGACTATTCACAATAGTTTTACTTTAAAATAGGGGTTGACATTTAATCAATACATTGCTATAATAAGGGTAACAAATCAAAAGGAGATGTTAAGCAATGGCAACAAAACAAAAAACTAGAAACAGGTATTACAATCCTAATCCATTGAAGCAGGAGGGGGCGGATTGTGTAGTTAGAGCTTTCTGTAAGGCTACGGGGAAAGATTGGGATACCGTATATAATGAGCTATGTGACCTAGGTAGGGAGCTCAAGGATATGCCTAACAGTGATAGGGTATGGAAAGCCTATGTAGGGAATGAAGATGAATTCATTGAGCATACAATACGTATTAAGAAGGGTATGCGACGACCTACAGTAGACTCATTTGCTAGGGAGCATAAGCAGGGTACTTATGTATTATCGGTTGCTAATCACCTTGTAACGGTTGTTGACGGGTTCCATTATGATACATGGGATTGTAGCGACAAATCAGTATATAAGTATTGGGAGAAAAAATAATTTAAAATAGGGGTTGACATAGCGTTAACCCCTATGATACAATAAGGGTAACAAATCGAATAGGAGATGATTTTAATGCAATCATTAGAAACATTTAAGGACGACATGAATTGGACTATGATGGAATTGGAAGAGTATGAGATAGAGGAGCTTTATGAGTCTGTAGATACTGAGACCTATGCAACATTTGAGGACATCGAGGAGGACTTCAATTATGATGATAACCTTCTTTCATTCGATGTTAACCTTCATTCAGTTGTAGAGAACTTCTCAGAGCTATTCAAGAGAGGTAGGGAGCGTTGGATTACATTCTACTATCTGAAGGCTGATGAAATGTATGTAGGGGTTATGACATACGATTATTAATTTAAAATAGGGGGTTGACATTGTGTTAACCCCTGTAGTATAATAAGGGTAACAAATCAAAGGGGTTGTTATTAATGGGTAACGTTTTATTTTACGATAATCAGAGGGGTTGTTTTTCTTCTCATACTTCAATAGATACACTTTCAGTATCACTTATCATTGAATGGTGGGATACAGTTGAACGGAATGAAGACTATGAAGGGGAAGCCGAATATGAACGAAAGAAGTGGGAGCACCCTACTGAGGAGATGAAGCGGGAAATAATTGAAAGGAATGAATTCACTATCATTGATAACCCTACAGAGGACGACATAGAGCAATGGAAAAAGCAAAATAATTAAAATAAGGGGTTGACATTGGTTCAACCCCATGGTATAATATAATTAACAAATCAAAAGGAGATGTTAATAATGTTAGTTAAAATTAAAGATGTTCAAACAGAGGTTGACCGCTATTTAGAGCTACACGCTGAGGCTAGTGCAATCAATAAGGAGCTAGAGACGCTGAAAAAGTCAATCAGAGAACACATGAATGAGAAAGACCTAAAATCAATTAAAGGTACACACGGGAGACAAGTCTACTTCCAACATGCTAGGGCTTCAAACACGACATCACGCTATACTGATTATGAATTAAAGGACGTTATGCAAGTTCTGGACGGGAAGGACTTAAAGAAGGTTACAGAAATTCGGGTCAATGCTGATAAGCTTAAGGGTATCATGAGCGTACTACCTGCTGAAACAGTTCACCGCCTAGAGTCTGTAAAAATTGTTAAAGAAGGTACACCCCGCTTCTCAGTAAAAAATAGTTAAAATAAATTGTAAATAGGGGTTGACATTCACTCAACCCCTATGCTATACTTAAGTTAACAAATCAAAGGGAGATGTTAATAATGGAAAAGAAATTTATTCTGGATATGGATACTGAGGAGCTTGAAAAGGTATTTAACGCTAATGAGAAATTAAGGAACGATATTCTAGACGACATGATTGAAACGGAAATGCACTACATTTCTGAACAGTTGGATTACTTCAGACATAGCCTTTCAGATTGGTCAATCGGAACGTCACAACGTAACTACATGATTGTTAATGACTATGCTTCATTCATTAATGGGGTAGAGAAGGTTGAGAAGGCTATTCCAATCCTTATTGACTCAGATAAGCCCGTACTAGAAGAAGCGGTCAAGGCGGTTGAGGAGTACAGAAGCGCCAACATGTACACGGACGAATTCGAGGACATTGAAATTAATTTGACATGTATGGCTCGTAACCTAGCAGATGCGGTTGTACATCGTTTTAACCAGACTCTAGACGGTTGTTTCAAGGAAGAGTACCAACTAGACTATTTCATTGAATTCTACTCAGATGCAAGGCTAGACGATAATTGTTATATAGATACACCAGATTATATCCTTAAGGAGGACATCACAAAAACATACAATTAAAATCAAAATAGGGGTTGACATTCACTCAACCCTATGTTATACTTAAGTTAACAAATCAAAAGGAGATGTTAAGCAATGGCAAAAGAATTACTATTTGTTAACGTGTACGAGGTTACTAGACATTACGGGGGACCAGAGGAAGGCGGTTGGTGGTATAACTGGATGGATTGCCTAGAAACGTATCCAACGAGTGTAGACAACGCTGATACGGTTAAGGATTGGTTGCATGAGAACTATAAGGATATCAAACACGGGGACATCTACAGCGTACGAGGAGGTACAGACCTAGCAATCATAGTAGAGAGTACACCCGCCAGAAGCCAGACCAAAGAAAGACCTTACTACGAATAAAAAATAAATTGTAAATAGGGGTTGACATACAGTCACCCCTATGGTATTATGTATATAAGACCTAGGGAGGGGGACACATTGGTTTACATTTCCAACGATAACGGTATTAGACGAATTATAGAACGGGAGGGAGAACAATACCGATTAACGATAAGTGAGGATAGGGAGTGTTTCATGGTTGAGAACCTTACATTTACTAGTTCATGCGCTATGAGCATATTCGACCTAGATGCGGTCACACGGGAACACCTACGGGTTGCAAATTGGGAGTTTTTCCTTGATAACCTTGTTCAGATGAATTATATAATTTAATTTTAAAAAGGGGTTGACATTGGTTCAACCCCATGGTATAATATAATTAACAAATCAAAAGGAGATGTTAAAAATGAAAGTCACGAAAGAAATAAGCTTATCCAATTTTGAATTCTGGTCAGGTGCGGTTGATACGGTGAAATACTTAACTACAGAGGAGTTAGACCAAATTGAGTTCATGTTAATGGATTTACACCCAGAGGGCTTGGACGCTACTCAGATTAACGACATATTCTGGTTTGAGGACGACATGCTTGCTGAATGGTTAGGGTACAACAATTTTGAAGAAATAATGGAACGTTAAAAAGAATTTATAAATAGGGGGTTGACATTGGTTCAACCCCATGTTATACTTAAGTTAACAAGTTAAGGAGATGATTTTATTGGGAACAAACACAGTACCATTTGACAAGGAGCGTACAATTGACTGGTTAAAGATTAATCAATCTAATGGGTTCTTTAATGGGTTTCCAGAGGAGACTATGGACTTTGATACATTGGACGATGAGGAGCTAGAATACTACTTCTATGAATGGGTACTAGCAGACGAACAATAATAAATTAGTTGTAAATAGGGGTTGACATTCCATCAATCCCTATGGTATAATAAGGGTAACAAATTAAAGGAGTTGGTTTTAATGGGACACGAAAGACCCCTCAAGGAGGCACTCTTATTAGAGATTATGGAAGATGAGCATACAGCTTGTTTTGACCGTTCTTATCATTCTGATAAGACATGGGAGCGGGAGTTTGCAGGAACAGACCGTATGACCGCTTTTATAGAGGCTATGGAGCATTTTAACAGTATGCCTATATCAGAGATACTAAACTACTTTGGAGACCGTTACAACTATGTATTTGAGCAATACAATGCTATGGACATGGTAGAGGAACATTTCTCAAAATAAATTGTAAATAGGGGTTGACATTCTATCAATCCCTATGGTATAATTAAGTTAACAAGTTAGGGAGATGATGATATTGAAAGAACTTTTAGAGGAGATGCTGCTAGCATACAACTTTGATGAGAGCGAAGCGGAGACAGCTATAGATTTTGTACAGGAGCTATTGGAGGAGGTTGTAGACTATACAGAGGACAACGAGCCTTATGCAACGGAAGGTATCAAACGAATGAAGACAGCTATAGAGGAGGCTAAAGACTTACGAGAACTGTTATACGAACATACTAGATAAGGAGCGGGAGGGAGTAGCCCCGCTTCTTGGGGCTTACACTTAGTAGCTTTCCGATTGACACAGACACAGCCACAGGCAAATACACATAGTAGGAGATGATTTTAATGACAGCCACAGCCAAGCTATTATTAAGTAAAACAGTAACAGATAGGGGGCGTGTAGCACTTGTTAGGGTATCTGAAGTAGGGGAGGGGTTCGAGGTTTGGAGTAGCTTTGCAGGCAGTCGAGGGTTCACGGAACGGGGATACAGCACATTTGATGGGGCTTTCCAAGCATATGAAAAAGAGTCACTAAAATTATATTAAACTTTTTTTAAATAGGGGTTGACATTTAATCAATACCTTGCTATAATAAGGGTAACAAATCAAAAGGAGATGTTAATAATGATGGAATCACCTGTAATTGACGTTAGAATGGTACTTGGTAGGAACTACATTGAAGGTAACTACTCTTCAGAGAATAGTGAAAGAGTAAAAGAACATTTTAGAATAATTGCAGAGGTGAATGCAGAACTATTTGACCTAATCCCGTTTGAAGTTATCTTTACTGAGGAAGACATGTACCAGAGCGCTAGGGAGATGCGGGAGCGGGTTGTAGCAGAGAATACAATCTATATCTATAAAGGAGGCATTGAGCACCCGTTTTTGACACCAGAGGAGAACCTAAAAGGTAGAGCGGTACACGATGTATTTGCACACTTGGTTTGCGGTTGTCCATTCAGTTTTAAAGGGGAACTAAACGCCTACTATGAGCAAAGAAATTACTATCCTAGGGAAGTTTGGGCGACACTCTTTGCAGAAATACCAATGCAGACAGCCGCTTTCTATTATGCTAATGGTTACGACTTCCCACAAAGAGCAATAGAGGCTACACAAACAGAAATGAACCTAGTTGAACATTTAAAGCATGACTATAGTAGTAACAGCGTATTGAGCGCTATGGAGTTGATGACCGTTAAATAAGTAGGGGCAGGGGTTGACATAACGTTAACCCCTATTTCATTACATACAATTATCTGATAATTCAGTTAATTAAGTAGCTTTCCGATTAGTAGCTTTCCGAATATACAGACTATTCAGATAACATGCACCAGAGCCTGTTTGAATTATCGGACAATTCAGAATAAACTTCCTATTCTGGATATTCATTTTGGGGTTGCTTTTACGTCAATATAGCGTATAATAATAATTAACAAATCAAAAGGAGATGTTAAAAAATGAATTACAAGAATTTACATTCAGTCGATTGGGTACAGATGCAAAAGGACATTAAAGAGGACGTGCAGGAAATAGGCTACAATTACATTGCAGACCGCCCGCTTTCAACTCATCCCGCTGACTGGTATTTACGGGTTGTACTAGGAAACAATAAACGAGGCTATGCAACGTGGATATACAATGCAGAGCTAGGCGGATTACATGAAGGACATTACGACATGGAACGAGATGACTTTTTAACAAGAGAATAAAATAAATTGTAAATAGGGGTTGACATTCCATCAATCCCTATGTTATACTAAGGTTAACAAATCAAAAGGAGATGTTAAACAATGAATAAACATTTATGGTATGCGGTAAACATTATTACAGGTGAAACATTCGAGGCAATCGAGCCTATCAGTTTTAAAAGGTTTATTACTGAAACGGGTTTAGGGAATAGAGATACAAAAGGCTTCTTTCTAGGACGTACAAAAGAGCTTGTACTTGAAAGAGTCCAACACGTTAAAATAAAAAGATAAAATAAATTAAAATAGGGGTTGACATTCCATCAATCCCTATGTTATACTAAGGTTAACAAATCAAAAGGAGATGTTAAACAATGAAAGAAAGAGTACAGACAACTACAGATTGCTTGACAGAGGCTAGGCACTTGTTAAACGATGCTAAAAAGGTTGAAACCAGAGCCCAACACGTAAATTTTTGGGACAATAAGGTTGAACTATTGCACATCATCAATAACGCCTTTGAAACGGGTTATTTCACGGGTAAAGCATACGACGAGCTACAGGAAGCTAAAACGCTACTATTAACCGCTGAGACGATAGCAGGCGACAGAGCCCGTGAAACGTACACCAGAGAGCTATAAAAATAAATAAAAAAACTTATAAATAGGGGTTGACATTCCATCAATCCCTATGGTATAATATAATTAACAAATCAAAAGGAGATGTTAAACAATGAATATGACTAAAATTGAATTAGAGCCGAGGTACGACAGCCGAAAGAGTTTTTACAAGAAAGCGCACGTTATCATTAAAGGGGACGTTAAACAGCTTCAGTCCTACAGCACGATTGTAGCCGAGATAAAGGACGATAAAGCCGAGATATACGGCACATACAGCCCGACGACGTTACGACACATAAAAGAGTTTTTATATCAGAACGGGTTCGAGGTAGGCACCAAATCAGAGCTTGAAGAAATGTATATGAATTAATGAGAGAGGCGCAAGCCTCTTTCAATACATAAAAAATAAATAAAAAAACTTGTAAATAGGGGTTGACATTTAATCAATAGATTGATATACTTAAGTTAACAAATCAAAAGGAGATGTTAAACAATGGCAAAACTACTAGGAGACAGAGCGGTATTTAATAGATTGAATAAATACCTACAAAAGCACTTTACAGAGGCACAAGCGGAGGTTATGGAGTTTTACAACGACATCGAGGGGGAAACGTCGTGGGCTTGGAAGTTCGACCTTGAGGGACACACTCACACGGTACGGATTGATAGGAGAAGCGGAAAAATTGAACATAAAATAATTTAAAATAAAGTGTAAATAGGGGTTGACATTCCATCAATCCCTATGTTATACTAAGGTTAACAAATCAAAAGGAGATGTTAAACAATGATTAATTCAATGACTAAGCAAGACCTAGAGGGGCACATCGAGGAGCTAGAGGAGCTTATAAGCCTACTCAAACACGACATACAGAACGAAGCGGATTTAATCGAATTAGAGGCTATAGAGAGGTTCGAAGAGGTTTACAGTATGGACGACATAGCTTATGAGCTTGAGAGGCTAGAGGAGGAGCTACACGAGGCGTTAGAGTCATACGACAATACGGACTGGGATTTCAACGGGGACTGGTGGAGCTATAACGGAGTTAGTCAATCGGATTTCATTTAATCAAAAGAGGGATTAAGTTCCCTCTTTATACTCATTCTAATCTATTGAATAGTCTGACAATTTAGCTGCTGCTTTTAAGTTATTTGAATTGTCAGATAATTCAGTGGACCCCTCCCCGTATGTTTTCCGCTCATACGTTCGCATCACCCCCACGGTGAGCCTAACCTCAGGCTCATATTTTTTCACAAAAAATTTTTAGAAAAATTTCATAAGGTAAATATCAATTCCTACCATTCTACTCGGGATTAAGATTTGGAGAAGGGCTGCTAAGGGCTGATAATTGCAACTCATAACCATACCCGGTAACAACACCCTATACATACCCCCTCCCCGTGTGTTTCCAGAAGGTGAAAATAAAAGGGACTCCTATACCTATATACATGTAGGAGTCCCAAATCTATATAGAAATTTTTAAAGGTTAAAGGTTAGTGATTGTTAATGAAGCGGTTATCTAGTGCTACGAACCCTACAACGGCTGCTATTGTAAGTATGACCCATATAATCCAGAAGAATACGACGAACATGGTAGCCTCCCCTTCTTTCATATCAATAACACTCTCTATAGACTGGTTGTAGTACACAGCACTCTGTCCGGGAGTTATAGTTCCTTCCTTGGCTTGGGAGAAGAGTGCAATATCGAACTCTGTAGGCATTGTGTAAAACTTGTAACGCACATCTGATAGCATACCCTTCTTTACCGTCTTAAGATACGAGTAGTTGTCGAGCCTGATATGTCCATGCTTGAATGTATGTCCTAGGTAGGTGAATTCCTTTATATGGTCGTATGTACGTTTAACCTCATCCCATTCCCAATATGTCTCAGTGCGTGTCTTCGTATTTCCTTCCGAGTCGGTATAGGTTACAGTACGAGTCTTCATGACATAGTGCTCTTCTACCTTACGTATGGAGAAGTACTCCCCATCTATCAGGGGGTCAGATACACTCTCTACTGCGGCTACTGTTCCGGAGGATAGGATGTAACCTACCTCCGTATTAAGTGCGTAATTAAACATGGTATCGTCTTTATCTATTTTCAGTGCGTTAAAGTACTTCTCATTCGATACAGATACACTATCATGTACCTTTGCGCTAATAAGGAAGCCTAGACCTACCATAACCAATACAATGATGATACTGAGCAGCAGTTCACGTCTGGTTACTTCGATATTCATTGTCAGTCGCCTCTGTTGCTATCATCAAATAGGTTCTGTGGTGCGTCCTCAGGTGCGTCATATTCTAAATAGTTCATGTCTACTCGTTCATACCCTACAATGTTAAGAAGGAATCTGTTAGGGAAGGTACGAATATGCTTGTTATATGTGCGTACTTGTACGTTGTAAGTGTTCCTGTGCTCTGCAATTAAGTTTTCTGTAACGGCAAGCTCTGCCATTAACGTTTTATAGTTCTCTACTGATTTAAGTTCCGGGTAGTTCTCTGCCACAGCATTTATGGCGAGACGAGCTTCATCTACCTTACCTTGTGATGCCATAGAACGAGCTGCTGTAAGCTCTGTAAGTGTCTCTTTCTCGTGTTTATCGTACTCTTGAACTGTATCCACTAGGTTATACACTAAATCAACTCTACGTTTCTCTTGAACTTCGATTGCTGAATAGCTTTGGTTAATTTGTTCTTCTAGGTTAATAGCTTTGTTCTGTGCTCCGATTAGGAGACCTGCGGCTAGAATAACTAACCCTATGATACTCCCTACTGTTAATATGATGATAAATAAGCGTTTACTCATTCCTTATCTTCCTCCAATAACTCTATTTGATGGAATCCTCTTTCTGTTGTTGCTCTAGCTCTGGGGGTATTCGTCCATAGAAGGACATACTCCTCGACAAAGTTGATTAGGGCAACCTCTTTCTTATCTCCATTTAATTTGTCCCAAACATACATAGGTTTCATTTATCTTCCTCCTTGGGTGCTACATCCTTTTCTAGACCCTCTATGTTTCCCTTTAAGTGCTGTGTCAGCTTCCTGTAACCTTCTGTATTCGTTTGTTCATCGAATCCTCGAAAACCTACTCTAGCAGGGTACACGTCCACAATCTTACCATCTACACGTTCGAATATAATAGCCCATCCAAACGTATGTAGAAGTGCGTTAATCCACCATAGCAGTCCGGAGTCCCTAAACTCGTTCCATGACTTCTTCTCTACCATGTTATTCGTCCTCCCCATCTACTGAAGGAGATATGAGTATGCTAAGACCAATTTTCTCTCCATAGTCCCACATCTTTACCCAAGGGTATGTACCTTCTGGTAGAATAAATGTCCGCTCTTCTAGCGGTTTGATGGTACCCATATTACATTCTGTTCCGTGCATCTTCGTTGCCGGATGGATGTTAACTTCACGTTTAGTGTCGTTGAAATAAACAAATTTCATTTCTCACTCTCCTCCATGATTGTGCCATTTTCAATTATTAGGTCAAGAAGGAATGGCTCTCTGGAACCCATACTCATTGCATGACCAAAATCTTTCATTAACATCCAAATCTGTGTCTTGTAGTATCCGTCTTCGTCTAATCTTAGTTCGAACTCTCCAAGCCCTGTTCCGCCATTAGCGTGAATTAGCTTGTTGAGCTCTACATGGTTATGTTTCAAGATATCTATTCCACGTTCTGTTAATTTTACCCGTACGTGCATGTTTGCATTTACTTTAAAGGTAGTTTTACCCTCTGCCTGTTTAATACCGAGTAATCTTTCATACCGTGCGTTCGATTCTTGCAGCTCCATTACTTCTTGGAATAGTGATAGAACAAGGTTATCCCCTGCTAGATTCCTCCACTCTTCTCCGTACCGTAATGCCTTGAATCCTTTACCTTCTCCTAGACCATTTACAATAGTATATTTACCATTGTCAAGTGTTAACTTTTCCGTAGCCATATTTATCCCCCCTATTCATAATTTAATAGTATAACATAACTATACTATATAGTGGACATATTGTCAATTGTTATAGTGTTATAGTACTCTCCTCAGTAGTAATCTTCATCTCCCTCTTCGTCTTCATCATCTTCGTCTAAGTCCATCATAGCCCCACATTCGGGACATTCGTAGATTCCCATGTTCCAATGCTCTAGTTCAGCCTCTCCACATGCCGGACAAATATTATCCATAATTTACCCTCTCTTCACAATAGAATTTCCTGCGTCTACGTCTCCACCTACATTACCACAATTGACTGAGTTACCTGCATCAACACTGCCTTCTACGTTACCGCATTGAACGCTGTTTCCGGCATCTACGTCGCCTTTAACATCTCCGTAGACCTTTGCACTTCCGTCTGTCGTAAGAGCCGCCAAATCCCCTTCAAATGAGATTTTGACCTCTCCTGAGAGTCCTTCTTCGACTAACTTACCATCGACGTACACATTACCATTAATAACACTTACATTATTACCTTGAACCCTTAGGGACTTCCCATTTACATTAATTATATTCACTGTGTTCGTTCCTCTCAATCTATAATGTGTTTATATGCTTTCATACCATTTAGCCTGTATTTACCATCCTGTTCCTCAACGTCCATGTGGAAGTAGATAGTTCCTCCGTCAAATTTGAGGTTCTCGTCATGATGAGCAAATACATTTAGTTGAACATACACCCTAAACGTACATTCCATCTTTACCTCCATCTCATACTTACCGTCGTCTACTTCGTATATCTTATGCTTATACTTCTTGCCGCTAAATACGTTAGTTATCGGATACTTAGGGTATTTCTCCACTTGGAACCCTTCTTCCTTATCCCATACCTTATCTTTGTAATCCCGGCAAACCTTCCAATATTTGTTGTTGTGTATAAAGTATTCGTTTATCTTAACTGAATCTGCCAGTCGGTTTACATTATCTACCCCATAAAATGTATCGGAACTATCTACACATCCCGCTAATGCCACAACCGATAAAATTAAAACTAACAACCTTTTCATACAGCTCCCCTTACTTTCTTTTACTCTTCTCTTGGCTTGAAATCAACGTCATCGTATGTATCCCCAACGACTTCTACCTCTAATAAATTTAGGTAACCATCATCGAATACTATGTTCTTATGGTCGTATTCTCCGCAGCAGTCAATAAGGATTCCTGCGGTGTATCCTCTCGGAAGTATTTGACCTTTCTCACTTCGAATATATTGCACTATCCAAGTACCATTTCGGTATATTACCTCCTGATAAGCGTATTCTCCGTGGATATGTTCATTTATTGATGGTACTTTAAGAACATCCTTTTCATATATTTCTTCTTGGTGCATATCCTTAATTCCTGTGTACTGTCCGACCGATGTGGAATGTACAGGTACCCAATACTCCAAATGTATATACTCATCTGTAGACTCTACGATGTCTCCTACGATATACGGATACCCACCATTATGAATTAGGTTACCATACACCCAACCATTTTTATGTTCGATACCTATATAGTCTAAGTCTTCAATAGACATCTTCGATTTACCTCTGAACTTACGGACTCCCATCTTCTGTCCTCCCATCTTATCTATTCTACCTTCTTCCATTTCGAACCGAAACCAATTAGACGATACGTACCCACCTCAAAAGATTTCGTTTGTAGAATAATCTGAAGAGCTGTTTCTGTTTCTTCGTGCAGCTTCATGTACTCATCCACTAACTCTTCCCCTAAATCTTCAGAATCATCAATAAACTCCCCAGTAAGTACTTCATAGATATCCAGAGCTACGCTGCTATTCCCATAAGGTCTCTTCGGGTCGATTGCCGGAGCTCCGGTCTCACAATCTTGCCACCCAACATACGTACTGGATAATAGCTTTACATGTTCTTCTTTCAGTTCAAACTCTTTATTCATAGGTTATCCTCCACTCTCTTCTAATATCTTTTTATTTTACTTCAATTTCACAGTTTTCGTTTGTTGCAATCTCCCAGTCGTCTTCTAGGATTCCGCTAATCGTAAACAGTACATCCTTAGTATCAAGGAAATCTACTACTTTCCCTTCTTTGGTGTGCATTTCGATTCGTCCATACTTATAAACCCAATAACCTTTCCACGCCTTACGCTTAATTGGTGTACCTGCAATAAAAGTAGGAAATAGTTCTTTAAATGTCATTGTTATTTTCTCCTTTATTTTACTTTTCTGCTTGTCATCTATATAGAACTTCATTTTACCACTATTAGATACTACAATTCCTCCGCATTCAGGGCAAGGTATATTTGTCGCATCTGCGGGGAGCTTCGATGTATCGTATTTCTTGTCACAATCCCAACATACGGCAATAATTTTCATAATGCTCCCTCAAATTTGCACTCTATTTTAATGATGCTAGCACCAATCCTCTCAAGGTCTGCCAACAGATTATCTCTTGTTGTAGGGTTATGCTCCTCCTGAATAAGGATATCCCTTCTCCGGTCGTACTCTCTCTGCAAGACAGCTAAACCGAACTTAATGTCTTTATCTTCCATAATATTAATCCGCCTCCTCGGTAAGAAATCTGAAACAGTCTTCACAAACTCTGAATACAATATCAAATTGTTTTAAGCGGTACCGCTTTGTCTGTAATACATGGACAGTCTTATGACACTGCCAACACTTCATAAACCCTAGGAAGGTAGCCAACAAAAGGAAAGGGAGAACCAATACAAATAGTATCGGTACTACCACCCAACCCTTTATTATATCCTTCATGGCTTTGACTCCTCTTGTGCCTCATCCGCTCTCAACTCGTCTAGGGTATCGTGCCAGTCGTGAGGATACCGGATAGATAACACATGTGCAGGAGCTTTATCAAGGATGTAATCAACGTCTACTCTATAGTCTTCATCCATAGGTACTTTGAAACTCTCTGCTTCTACTTTCTTTCTCCGGAACCAAATAAGATAAACTGTTGCGGTAGGTTTGAAGAAAGGGGAACGCACATCTACAAACACTATTACTGTAAGGACATATCTTAGCATTCTATTGATTCGGGATAAGAAAAACACTTTAATGTTATTGATTATTCCCATATCTGTATTTACCTCCTAATTATGCGTTCTTACCTTTGACCTTTAGACCAACCAAGTCTAGGGCAGATTCTTTCTTCACTTTATATACAAAACGAAACATCCTTCCTAAATCTACTGTATCGACTAACTCTACACTGCGGTAGTCTCTCATACCATAATCCTTCATCTTTTCATGGATAATTTCTTCTTGATTATCCACATCATCCAAGCTGAGCCCCCAGAACACTCTTAAATGCTCAGTTGTAATTTTATTAATCTGCTGTACACCTATTTTAGGGAAAGTAACAAATAAATACCCATCGTCTATAAGCTCTAATACATGAGGGAAGAATCTACTTGGGTACCCATAAGGGTCTAAATCCACTACATCGAACTTCATCCCTTTATATACCTGATTATGTATTTCCACAAAGCTGTCGCATTTCTTGGCTATAATCGGATACCCTTCTTTTCTATTAATTAAGTATTCGACACGTTCTCCATCTATATCCTGAGCAACTACGTTACCGTACTGCAAGTACACATCGGTTAAATTTCCCCAACCTGCGTTTGTTTCTAGGATATTTAATCTATCTGTGTACGAGGGTTCCCCTAGAATTCGTTCTACCTGTTGTGTCTTTTCTATCGGGTGATGGTGTTTGTCGTCATTAGCCGCTTGTTTTAGGCGGATGTACTTATGTTTTACACTAGCTATGGTAGTGCCTAACTCTTCCGCAATAGCCTTGTACGTCATCTTTTTCTCTTCCCGTAAGTAAATTAATCTGTCCTCTAATTCCTTTGTCCAGTTCAATTAACTATCTCCTCGTTTCCTTCTCTTTACCTTTCGTTTTCTTAACCTCATCCCGTTTCTTTATGTCGTCCCACATGTCTTCGAATAAGTCATAAAACTTCACTAGGTTGTTACCAAATTGCATATGTATATCTGACCAACCAAACCTTACTTCTTCGAATATTAGGTCTAGGAGCTCCTCTCTTTGGAGGTTCTCTAGAGCCTTTGTTCCATACATCTCGGGAAACAATTCTATATACCAATATTTAATCTCCTGTATGTTATCCGAACAGGATAGCTCGAATAGGCAATCGAATAATATTTCTTTAAGTTCCCTCTCTTTACGAGTTAATCCGGTCATATATTCTGGTCGGATATCTATAATCTTACCTAGGATTCCTTCCCCACTATCGGGTTCTTTCCTAGTATTCTTCCATTCTAGTTTAAAAATAGGGATATCCTCCACTAGATTACGAACCTGTTCATCTTGTCGAGGGATAAGTTTACTCTTGAGAAGCGGTTCCTTGTGCCGCTCTGTACATATAGCTAATACATTCTCCCCATCAGAAACGATAACAGAATAATCTGCTTCAGCTTTATCTCGACCTTTTCCTGATTGCGCTTTACCTTCCAAATACTCTAACAATTCGTGAGGTAGCTCGTCGTAGCCGAATGCCAACCTCTCGTAATCTTCCTTACTTACCCTAATAACCGGAAACATGGTGAACGATTCTATGTTGTCATCTGCCCTCCACTCAAAATATTCAGGGATGTACTTCTTCTTATCTCCGCCATACGTCCAGTTGACCCACACATCGTGCATGACTTTCATTATTATCCCTCCGGTATTATTTTCTTTCGTACGTGTAGAACCCATATTCTACCTCAGTATCTCCTGAACCCTTCTGGTATTGTACTAGCTCCCAGTCCTTCCAGTCCATCTCCGGGAAGAATGTATCGGCTTCATATGATTGAGCAACCCTTGTAAGGTAGACCTTATCTACAGAGGGTAGAAATTGCTCGTATATCTGGCTGCCCCCGATAATCACTATTTCGTCCTCGTTTCGGAACTCCTTCATTACTGCCAATACGCTCGGTAAAACAGTTACATTGTCAGATAGCCCTAAATGAGGGTTCCTACTCAGTACTATGTTCTTACGATGAGGTAAAGGTTTTCCGATACTCTCATACGTGGTTCTACCCATTACAATTGTCTTGCCCTCTGTATGTTTGCGGAACCATTTCATATCTTCCGGAATATCCCACAGGAGCTTATTATCCAAACCTAACTCACCGTTTCTTCCTACTGCGGCAATCAATGAGATTTTAATATTAATCACCCCTTTATTCTTTTAAAGCCTTTTCGATACGCTTAAACGCATCGTACAATATTTCTTCGTCCTTATACATTGCCCAAACCAAGTTTTTCCGTATAGCCTCTTTACTAACCTGTAAAGTATGTTTATATGTTCTGTTCTTTTCTATCAGTTTATTAAGTGTTCGGATTGCCATATGTGCTGCCTCAGCTATGAGGGGGTCTTCATTTTCTGTTAGGTTCCATAGTTCGGAATACGTCTTATCACATCTCATTACAAAAACCCCCTCTCTGAAGAGTTAGTCATCGAAATTTACGTCCCAACGAGTACAGAGTTTCCGCATTTTATCTAGATACTCTTCTGCGGATTCGATGTAGTACACGCCTTCAACCAACCATTTGTATGGGGATAGTGCCATACTTAGAGTAGGCTTTACAGAGCCATACTTTATGTTGTTTGGTTTTACAGACTTTGTTTGTATCTTTACTGCGTGTAACATGTTTTCATTTGTTTTATTATGAATCCCAAGGTAAATTGTAAACATCTGAGGGAATGTCACTCTATCGTTCAGTTCCGCTAGCCATTCTTCACTCCCAAAAACTAGCTCTTTTTCCACTATAGAGACTCCTCCTCTGTATCCTCTTTTGCTGTTAAAGACCAGTGCCTATTCCCTTCCAGTACGTTGTAAGGGATTTCCTCGTCCTTTTCTTCATCGTACCCTTCTGACCAAGGATTACCGTTAACCGAGGTTTGATTCCAACATACACCAATCATATCGTCATCATGGAGAATCTCTTTCTTGATAATATGTGCTTGCACAAGCAGGGAACTGTTCGGGAACTCCTCGTCATACTCTTTAAAAGCTTCGAGCAACATCGGGATATCTTCTTTCTTTACCACAACGTTATCGAATGTAGACTTTAGTACAATATTTTCAGCGTCACTGAGGAACCCTGTATCTGCCTTCTTCCATAAGTCTTGGAACCCGCCAAACATACCTCCCGGAATATCGTACTTATCACATAACCTGTTCCATACGTGCATAGCTCCTCGGAAAGCGTTATCTGTTTCGTCTACAAAAACAACCTCACCATTCTTTTTGATTCCGTAAATTTCTGTATAACTCATATTAAAACCCCTTTTCTTATTTATTATCTCATAGTATATAACAAACTCTGTAACATGTCAATAACATTTCTGTATTTTACAGTAATTAAAACAAAAAGGCTCATTACGAGCCTCTAATTTTCTGTATAACGTCTTCAATTTGTAAATATAGCTCCTCAAGGGTACCACCATTCTCAATATCGTAATCCACCTCAAAATGGTCTACCGCTGTTTCCGTTTCGAACTGTAAATCTGCCAAAGTAAAATTATCTCCTGTAGCATTCATACGTTCTAATCGAATCTCGTCTGGGCAATTTACACGGATTAATACAAAACCTTCCTCTTTACATCGGTCAACCTCATTATCCTGACGTACATCGGTAATAACAGGTCTAAAATCAATTTCCGACCCTGTAATATTATAATTTTTAGCTACATCAGCAATATAGTCAATCTTTTTGAAGCAATTATCTATCCAGTGAGTATCCTTATGGACATAACGCATTAGCTGTCCATATAGCTGATACCCTCTAACTGGTTTAGGGTGTTCTGGGATATGAGGATACGCCTCATGGAACCCCTTCTTTAAGTCATCCCCAAATGCAAACGGAACCATGCCATACTTTTCAATCAAATAATCCTTAACTGTATCTTTTCCTGAGCGTACTTTTCCTGTCAACGCAATCTTCAAAACAATCTCCTCCTATTTTAGTTATTCCGGGTAACAACATAGAGATAGTAAAAATGCAAATACTCCCACAAAACAGTGTAATATTATTCTTGCTACATCATCTCCCATAAAGGAGTAAGGCGGTATGTTTTTTATGACGGGGTTGGCTGTAGTGACTGCTATAAAAGCAGCCACCTGCAACCCAATTACAGCCATGATGAATACTCCCCACCCCTTGATATACTCAATCATAGACCTACAGATAAGTTTCCTTTTATTACTGGATGTGGGTTGTATCCTACAATCTCGATATCGTCCGCTGTATAGTCCTCAATATATTCATGAACTTTATTTATGTGAATCATTGGAAGTTTTCTCGGCTCCCGAGTTAGTTGTTCTTTCACTTGCTCTATATGGTTCAGGTATATATGGCTATCTCCGATTACAATGATTAATTCCCCTACGTCATACCCAACCATCTTAGCTATGATATGTGTTAGAAGAGCGTAACTGGCAATGTTGAACGGATTACCTAAGAACATATCGTTAGAACGAATATATACCTGACAAGATATCTTATTATTTGCTACGTAGAGCTGTATAGTCGTACCGTGACAGCTAGGTAATGCAATTTCATCTAATACAGTAGGGTTCCATGTAGTAATGACGTGCCTACGGGAGTCCGGGTTGTTACGTAGAGACTCTAACACCTCTGCTACTTGGTCTACTACCTTACCATCTCTTCCTTCCCAAGAGCGTAGGTTGTACCCGTAAATTGGTCCCATATCAAACCCGTGCTCTCTAACCAGTTCAAGGAAGTCTTTATACTCATTCTTACCTCCTTGCTCCTTGTAGAATCTGTAACCATCTCTATTCCAAATATTAACTTTCTTATCCAACAACGTCTTTAAATCTGTATCCCCTCTGAGGAACCAGAATAATTCTTCCATAACTAGGCGGAAGTTTACGTCCTTCGTGGTTAGTAGGGGAAAACCCTCACTTAGGTCGAAGACCATCTTAGTACCAAACAGACTAATTGTCCCAGTACCTGTTCTGTCCTCTTTCTTGGTGCCTTCATCGAGTATCTGCTTAACGACATCCAGATAAACCTTATCTGCATTATTCATTTATTGACCTCCTATTGAATCTCTTGTTTAATTTTGCCTCTTGTGAAACTTAAAACAATATCTTCTAATTTCTTCTCGGTATCTACGTCTTTTTCGTGTACTTTATACTTCTGTTTCACATCCCCAATTAATGTATCTACCGAACCTAGCAGATTATTAATCTTCTCTACTGTTCCTTGTCCGTTTTTAATATTTAGAATGACCTTCCGTGCCGAATCGTTATCTTCGTACCGGATTGCCCATCCAAAATCTGAGAACTCTGTTAGTGTGTACCGAACAAGGAAATCTCCTATCCTTACAGCAGAAGCAGCAAATTTACTTGCCCGCATCCAGTCGTCCTCTTGCAGGAGCTTGTTAAACATTTTCACTTCTTTATTAAACATTCCGGCACTTGCGTCAAACAAATACGGAAGGTTCATTCTTGCAATGTCTTCCCTAATATTCTTCAGTTCATTAAATAAGCTATCTCCCTGTACCACCTCTCTCGAAAATAGTACTTCGATGAAGTTGACATTGCTTTTTATTAGCAGCCCGTGTAGCTTCCTTACATCGTGATACTCGTTATCTTCTTCAGTAGTTACACTGGCTCCCTTAATCGGTTTGCTGTTATATAAATCAGTGAATGTAGGATATAGAAATGTCTTGTAATCTCTATCTGAGTTTACTGTAGCTAAATTATAATTCTGAGACCCTACTAACGATTTAAAAGCAACCTGTCTATCCATTTTACTCATATACGCACACCCTCTATTATTTAATTCATCCCTCTTTACGTAACCAGTCCGGAAGGAATACATCATCTTTTACTTCAATGTGACCTGTGACTTCTTTACAGCGGAAGCACCACATATGTTTAATGTGATTTTTCTCCCTCATACGACTACGCTTCCGGTGAATAGTTGTAACATTATCACATTCTGGACAAGTTAAATACGTCTCTGCTGTTCTCGTTCTACTACCCGCTGCCATCAAATATTCACCCCCGAATTTGTATGTATTTAGTTTGTAACTATGTCTGTAACCTTACTATACTATGTCTCTATCAGAATGTCAACCCCTGTTAATAGTTTTGTAGAAGGAGGGTGTGTCCTCCTTCTATTATAACATAATTTTATACTTATCCCGGTTCCTGTAGAGCTTGTCATAACTCTCCTGAATAACTCTAGAATCATATAGAGCGTTATGCTTATACCCTTCAACTGGGCGGTCTATAAACGCTTCCCGGCTTATATCGGGGTCGAGACCATGTAACTTAAACAGAGTCGCTATATCAAAAAATATATAGTTTACGTTTTCTGGTAAGTTATGCGCCCCTCCCAATAGCTCGTTCAGCAATACCCCATCGTACCAACTACAATCTCCCCAGAACTCCACATAACCAAACTGAGTAAGCCATTCTGTAAACTTCTCCGCTACCTCGTGCTGAGCTCCTTTTACGAAGGTTATATTACCTACTTTCTGATATAGTTTCTCAGTATGGGGAAGTAGGAAATGTTTAATTACGTTTTCCTCAAGCCACCTGTCTACTTGACTTCTATCATAGTCTGTAAACTCTGCATAAAATTCTTCTCCGGTATTGGCTACTACCCCTACACTAATAGGGGTAGTATTCTGATGAAGTCCGGTAAACTCAAAGTCGTAAAATAATTTAGCCCGTTTATTCTTATACAACAGTCTTCACCTCAAGTCCTTTCTGATTAGCAAATCGTCGGAGCGCATCTCTTTCGTCCTCCGTAGGTAATCTGTTTGCTTGACCTCTTGCCTGAACGATATCGTATCCTCTAATTTCTACAGTAACTAGTGGTGTTTCTACGTCCTTGTTGTCCCGTAAAAATACAATCTTCGTACGTTCTTCTGCAACATTCTTCACATAACTGGCTACACAATGCTGTAGAATATTTCCTTCGTACACTAAGTCTTTAGGGTCTTCCGGAACTACGACACTGTAACCTCTTAAACTAGCTTCCAGTTGTGTGTACTTTGACGTTGCTTCTGTGAATTTCTTATTGGCTACTTCATCTTTTACTTCATTGTAGTTTCTTGCTACGATGTCATGGAATGTTTTCAGATATTTAGGGTATCTATCGAACCTCTCATATCCTAAGTCCATACACATTCTGTAATAGTCTCTGTACTCCTGCAACGCTGACCAGAACTCGATTCCTTGGCTCAATAAACATTCAAATAATAAATACTCTAATAGTTTACGTGGGTTTGGGTGGTCATACTCCACAACAAATGAATAGAAATCCCTATCATAATGTGCGTAATCCCCGTTCTTTTGTTTCTCTTTTGTTGCATAAGCATTTATGTATTCTCGTAACCCGCTGCGCCTTCTGAATATCTCCCATCTTCCTTGCACGTTGTATCTTTCCTCTAACTCCATAACTAGTTCCCCGTAACCTGTATATGAATCTAGCACATTCTGGGGAAGCATCGCAATCCTACTTAAGCTGTTTACAAAGCGGTAACGGTCTCCCTCGGTATGCTCCGTTAGGAATCGTAATTGTGCTTTTGTGACCCCAAACACTTGGTGTAGTCTTCTCTTATTCTCAATACTGGCTTGCCTAATTAGATGCCCGACTTGACTATCTCGGACTACGTTAATATCTATACCTGCTTTATACACTAGCTCTAACTTGTTATACTCCGTAATAAGCCTAATTAGCGCCCTAGAGGACATATCTACCCTCTCCGCACCCAATGACCCTATAGCATTCACCATAGCCTCGTACATGCCCTTATTCTCTTCTACAGACACCATGTCAAAGAATACTGGGATATTATCTCGGTTGTAGAAATCATCTCTGTAATATCTGTCTCTCGTTCGAGGAACGACTGTATCCAAGTTGGCTACATTAAACATAACTTCTCTTCCGTTACGTTTCATAAAGAACTCTTTGTAACGTAGGTCGTATAACATCTCCGTCAACGTTTCTCTTCCGTTTCTCGGGTACACCGCATAGAAGTGAAAAGAGTATGGTGTTTTCTCAATTATGTAGTAATCTACAGTACCGATTGTACCGCTTTTCTTATGCTTACCTTCTTCGATTTCTTTTAAAATTTCTTTAAACTTTTTTGACATTATATCAGCTCCCATATCATATACTGTAACAATACTATATCATATAAAAAAAGAACAGTCAATAGTCTGACTGCTCTTTTGTTCGTGTTTTATTATTTTGATTTTCTGTGGTCACGGTACTCCCACGCCAGTGTTAATGCTTTGTCGCTCAATGAATCAATATCTTCGCTGTTGTATGGTTGGTTTTTAAAGTAGTAACGGATAAGGTCTAACTCTTCAGAATTAAACGTTGTCTTATCTTTCAATACATCCTCAATGTCTTTTAGGATTTCATGTACTTGAGTGTAGTATTCCTCATCTAATTCTTTAATGTACCCTAGTAGCGTTTCCTTCTTAAGTTCCTGAATGATTGCTTCGCTTGAACTAGTTAGAGGCTTGATGCTTAATTTGTTACCGTCCTTGTCTTCGATGTGTACCCCTTCGTGGTCGATGGATACTGCTGCATCTTTCTCGAAGTATTCTTCATCATCAAACCCTTCTCCACACCCCGGAACATTACACGTATCAGGGTCTCCCGTACACTCGTAGTACTCTTCTTCCTCTTCTTCTTCTTCGTCATCGTAGTCCTCATCATAATCGTTGTATCGTTCTTCCTCACGATTATCGAATACATATTCTTTACCTTGAATGTCCACAGTTATAGCCCTGCCAGACGAGGACATTGAACCCTGTAATGTCTCCCCATCTACAGTTACAATAAATTTAGCCATGCCAGAACGTCTCTGTAAACTCTCCACTGCCATAGCTAACTCTTTTGTAAAGTTACCTTTGTACTCCTCTTGACTCTCTCCGAACTCTAAGTCTGCTACGACACTCTTTGCAAAGTCCTCTGACGTTAATGGTTTAGCAGGCTCCTCCTTAACGTCCTCTTCCGAACCATCGTCTTTGTTCGCTTCCTCTTGTTGTAGATGACTAATTACTGCCTCTGTAAACTCCGATACTGGGTCATCTTTGAATAGGCTGTCAATAGATGGGATTTTTTCAGCAACCTCGGACATATCTTCGTCCTGTAAGTACTCTACTAATCCTGCAATACCTTCCTGTAACTTATCTGCCTGCTCCTGCATAACAGGTTCGTCGGCTGAAATACCTGCTTCCGTTAATGTCTTAACATTATGTAGCGCACGTTCTACCTTCTTTAGATACTCCTGAACACCTAATTTTTCCATTAATTACTCTCCTCCTAAAATGTCCTTACTCAACTATACTATCACAGAAAGAACTAAAGTTTCCTCTGTAATCGTGAGTTAATTCCGCAAATTCAATATCTGTGAAGAACCCTGATTCTTTTCCTCTCTTAAAGTGGTTCATGTACTTAGGGAAACCTGAGTTAGGGATATCAGACTGTCCTGTATGCCCTGATATGCCTATGTAACAGTTATCTGTAATTCTAGTAAATGTTTTCTTCAAGTCTTTAACTGTACCATTCTGAACCTCGTCAACGATGATTCCGGCATTGTCAATCGTTCTACCACGTAGGAACGTGTGAGGCACTACTTTATAATCTCCCGGTATGAGTTCATCACACATTCTATCCAAATCTAATCCTTGAGGGTTAACTCCTGCTTGGACTAGTGCTTGGAAGAACGGTATTGCGTACTCCTTAATCTTATCAGGGATATGTCCCGGTAAATATCCTAGAGACTCTTCCTGTACTGGGAATACTACATAGTAAATCGTATCTATGTGTCCATTGTCTTTGAGTGCTTTCATTGCCTGTGTTAGAATACTTGTTTTACCTGACCCTGCTACAGAATCAACTATGACTCTCTTGTGCTTGAATAGCTTTATCACCATATCTTCTTGTTCTCTACTAATACGGTCAATAAAAGGAAAATCACGTTTTGTCAACTTACTTAAATCAAGCGGTTCTTTGTTAGTCATATAGAGGTATCTCCTTTTCAATTGAAGTGGTTAAATCACCTGTAATATAGTAACTGTTACCTGATTACCTCTATTATACCCCAAATACTGTTTACATAGGAATCACAGCCTTTCTATAATGTACTTCATATTATACAGTCTATGTTATAGGATGTCAATAGGTAAATAAAAAAAAGCCCACTAAAGAGTGAGCTTTTACTTTCCACGCATTTTTCTAAGTAACTGTGTATTCTGTGCAGCCGTTCCTTTGTAGTTCTTAATTCCATACTGAGCTGCTAATTTAGTACGGTTACTATAGCTAGAATTTACTCCAATTGAGTTTAGGTATGTAACAATACTTCCTGTTGTCATATTTCCTTTTGGTTTTGGAGTCGATACTTTTCCACCGCTACCACGCATTTTAGAAAGTAAAGAAGTATTCTGTGCTGCTGTACCTGTGTAATTCTTAATCCCGTATTGAGATGCTAATTTTTTACGGTTACTGTAACTAGAATTTACCCCGATAGAGTTCAGATACGTAACAATACTTCCTGTTGTCATATTTCCTTTTGGTTTTGCTGTAGTCGCAGGTGCCTTAGGTTTAGCCCCTCCTCGGATTAGTCCTAGGAGTTTCGTGTTCTGTGCGGCTGTACCTGTATATCCAGAAATACCGTGCTGAGCTGCTAACTTCTTACGGTTACTGTAACTAGAGCTCACCCCAATTGAGTTTAGGTATGTGACAATACTTCCAGTCTTCAAATCTCCCTTAGGCGTTGTATTTACCTTTGGTTTTGTTTCTGGTTTCTTATCTAGACCTTCACGGAGTAATTCTAGTAACTTAGTATTCTGTGCCGCAGTACCACTATAGTTTGAGATTCCGTACTTAGTTGCTAACTTCTTACGGTTACTAAAGCTAGAATCTACGCCATTATTGTTCATCCAGTCCACAATGCTGTAAACCTTACTCTCAGAGTTAGATGAAGGCTTAGTTACATTCTTGCTTGGTTTCTTTCCGCCCAAAGCGTCTAGAGCGTTCTGTACTCTGTCCTTAAACTGGTTCCATCTTCCACCATCTAGGATTCTGTGAGGGCAGTACTTACCTGACCAGTCTTGGTGCTTCTTAACTCGGTCAATTCCCCATCCTCTTTCGTGGAGTAGTTGTGCCGTGAAGTGTACAGCGTTCTCTTCTGCCTGTACATACTTAGGACCACCAGACCTAGAATAACAGATTTCAATACCGATAGATTTCCTGTTCCCTGTACCGTTTCGTCCGTCTCCACAATGCCAACCGTTACGGTTATACGGAAGACCTTGGATAGCGTGTTTATCGTCGATAGCTACGTGATAAGATACTTGGTTGTTATTCCGATTCATATACGCAATTTCGTTCTCTGCTGTAGCATCATTAGCTGTGTTATGAATCGTAATATATTCAGCATCCATAGCAAAAGGACATTTGATACTATATTTACTCGAACTGACGAGATTCTTCTTAAACGTGTATGCCATATTATTCATCCTCCTTCTATATTGTTCTTCTATTAATATAGAGGAAGGACAAAATAAAAAGAGGCTCAGGAAATCCTAGCCTCTATCTCTTCTATAATATCTTTAAATTTGGTATTTTTATTAAACTGGAATACAAACTCTACCCCTTTTAGTTTTCCTTCCACCCGTTCCACAATGACTGGGCAATTCCACTCTTCTTTATTGTTGATAGCTCGGGCTGTTTTGATAAATTCTTCAGTTTCCTCGGATTGTTTAAGGATAAGTTCGGAGGGGAGGAAGATAGAGTGCTCTGTCCTCATTACCCCCACCGTTTTCCTTTGACTAAAGAAATCAACAGTATCTCGTAGTTGTTCGATTAGTCGTTTTCTATTCTCACTCATCCGAAGCACCTTGAGGGAGATTATGCTGCTCCCAGTCATCTAAATTGTCCTTATGGATAAACGAGATAATGAAAGCAATTTCTCCGCCTTCGATACCCGAGTTAATAGGAGATACTCCCGTAGGAATTTGCCCTGTTCCGTCGTCCGTAATAACTACTACATCATCACCAAGACTGATTACTTTACCTTCCGCTACTCGTTCTGCAAACTTACCCTGAAGAACTTTCATATCAATCCCATAATCCATAGACCTACTAAAAATTTGCTTATGTAGTTCCGGGTGCTCTGCCCAGTTACTCACTAGTTGTAGGAAGTTAGCTTCTTTCTTCTCGTCAGTTGACCGAGCAACAAGGAATTTATAATCCTCATATGTTAGTCTAGCCAATCCCACTAATAGATTAATAACTTCCTCATAATGGCTCTCTTCCGCCTTCTGATTTAGTAAGTCGGATAGTGACAATCTATTTCTCGTTGGTTGATATGGAGCCTTAACCTCTGTTCTTACCCCTTCACTTGCTCTAATGTTCTTGTATGCACCTTTATCCACTATAACTTCCTCCTCTAAAATAATATCCCTAATCTCTTCAATTATTTCTTTTATCTTCAAAAAATATTTAATACTTTTTTTACTTTCTCGTTTTGCTTGATAGATTCCGTAAAGAAGCACAAACGTATATATAAGTAAGGCAGCAGCACCGTATAAAAATATAGCCATTGATGGTTCAGCATTATTCATTCATAATTTCCTTCTGTTGGTCAAAATCTAATAACTGATTCAACTCCTTGGAAGAAATAAACCAATAACCGCTGTCATGGTGCTCTAACCCAGATTGTACAAATATCTGCCTAGCTTCCGGAACATCATCAACTTTTACACCTTTACCTTCTTCCACACCTAATTTCAATAATTCAAAAAACCCTCTGGCTGCTACTCCTGATATTTCTCCGTTTGTCCTGTAGAAATCCATTTTTAGAAACTCTCCATCTTCCACATAACCAATAACTCCCACAATCTCTCCGCTATCGTCTCTTAGCTCTAAGTAAAACTTAGAACCATCTTGGAAAGGTTTGTTTCCATTTGGGAACTTCTCAGCTAACTGCTTTAAGTTTGCAAGCTTCTCTAATCCGTAATCTTCAGAACCTTTAACTCCTTCGCTAGTTAACTCTCTAGCATGTTTTCGTTTAGTCGTTTGCGCTCGACCCCTTACTCTCCCGCTCGGCTCATCCTCTGTGTCATCTGTATCTGTGTCTCCATCTGGTTTTACCCACACTGTAACCTCGTGTTCCCGACCATTCCGGACGACCTTTCTTTTAACTGGTACCAACTTACTATAATCTTTAGACTTTTGTACAAGTTCAGCTAGGTCATCACAAGACAAGGCGTAAACGTACATATCGTACATAGTTTCAAACCCATACATACTCAACAGACCTTGGAAATGCTTAGTAAGTTGTTCATTTCTATCTATTACTTCCTCAATACTGTCTACTTTTGTTAGTTTTTTGACGAAATCGGAAGTAATCTCTGCCCCTAGTAGGTCTTCCCCTTCTGAAGGGTCTAGCTCTTCTTGGGCAATCTTAGTAAGCCGTTCCATCAGCTCATCCATCCCCGATGGGGAAATTGTATATTTTCGTCTATCCATTTATTGAACCCCCTTCGTTTAATACTATAACATTATTATAACATGAAGTCAATACAAACATAAAAATAGAGAGGAAGTTATCCTCTCTACTATTTATTACTCTGGCAATCTTGCTTCTAAATCACCCAACCGAGCTATAATGTCGTTATATTGCTCCTGTGTTACAACTCCGTCAGCCCCGTCTCTACCGGGTTCCCCTTGTTCTCCGGGTTCCCCCTGTCTTCCCGGTTCTCCTTGGATTCCTTGCTCACCTCTAGCACCTACTAGGTTCATTTTAACCACCCAAGTGCTTTCTTCTTTTTTAAATAGGTCTCCCGTCGTCGTATTTAAGTAAACAGACCCCGGCTCCCCTAAATTCGGGCTAGGGTTCGAAGCACCGTCTAAAAATTCAATACCCCCGGAACCTCCGCCTTGTCCTAGTTCTTCTTCTAACCCAATTACTTTCTCTGTTAGTTTGTTTGTATTATTCAGGTGGTTATTATACATCTGGTCTCTATTGTAGAAGATATCTTCAGACATTGATATCCCTCCTTTTCGGTTTAATAAAAACTATATATAATATAGTAGAGGTAAAACTTTTCTAGTACCCTCTGCTAAAGATATCTGTCGCTTGGGGCATTGCTGTAGATACTGTTGTATAAGCAAAAGCGTTTTCCTGTACATCCGTGTAGAATGGCTCTAATACGTGCTCCATACCGACCATAGAATATACAGATGATTGAGCGTAGTGGTCTTCCCCTCTATCCGTGATTATCTGATAAACTTCCCCTGTTTTATCGTCTTCCTCATCTCGAATAACTACGTTTCTCCAATGGGTTAAGTATAATTCTAAATCTCTGTCGAAATCCTTATAGAATCCTAATCGACCCATTTTCATATCGGATATGTGTCGTTTGTTCTGGGTCAACTTATCGACCGTAACCATCGACTTATTCTCTGACCACTGTGGTTGTATCTGTCCTGTAGAACGAGGGTTCGGGTTTACCTTAACTCCATACACTTTTCCTGCTCCAAAGTACTGGATAAGTTTATCTACATAGTTACCACTGTCCCCGATATCCGCACATATAATATCCGGGTTATACGGGACAAGTTGGTTAATTATATATTCGAGGTCTGCCTCGATATTGGCTACTCCTCTGGCTCTATCAACGGAAAAAGCCCTGATTAAATCTATCATTCCATTATCTCTAAATCCTCGGACAGTTACCCAATGCCTGTTACCCCAGTCAATACCTACAGAAATAAATCTGTAATTTCCTCTGTCTAGTAAAGGTCTAGGTAAGTCCTCTCTTCTGTTGTTGAGGATATCATTATCCTGTACAGCTAGAGCGACATCTTGGAACGGGAACCCTAAAACGTAGTTATAGAAGTGCTGTTTTGACTTAGCAGCTAGTTCTTTTCGTTTCAATTCATCCGCACTAATCCATACCGCATCTAATTGTGTGATAAGGTATCCTCTTGTTCCTCCACCGTCTTCTGTACGTGTAGGATACTTAGCAACCCACTCCCCGTTATACCAACGGTCTAAAGGTTTCTTACACTTCTGACAAATGAATCTGAATGTACCTTCCTTAACCGTTTTGGCTAGTACGTCTACTCCTTCTTCATCAAGACACTCAATATTCTTCTCGTAGTCTAGTTGTTGTCTGTATCCGCACCTATCACATCGCTGCATATAAATTCTCTGGTCGGATTGGTTAAACACTGCGTGAATACCATAATCTGGTACAGTTGGTGTACTCCATCGTCTAAGTATTCCGAAAGATGAAGAAGACATGGACTCTACAGCCGATATCTCTGCTCCCGGAGTAACTCGGTCATACTCGTCCAGTGACAGATAGTCGATGTCTACACCCTCGACCGCAGAACCTTTAGATGCGGAACGGAAGATTAAGAAACTATTTCTAATTTTCTTTTTCTTAAGGGAGTCTTCGTACGGGTCTAGAATCGTGGAATAGTACCCTTCCTGAAGAACTGGGTTCAATCTTGTACTTACGAACTCTTCCATCTGTCTGTTTGTAGGGAACGTGTACATACATTTAACTGCCGCATAACTGTTCACGTCTGCAAAATGTACCATCTCAGCTACCCCTATTTCAGACAACCCTAGCTGTCGTGACTTCATAACAATTTTATCTTTATGTTGGTCATTTATGATATCTACCTGCCACGGTCTATGAGCATAGGCTCTTGTGGAATCGTGATTACTTATATGAAACGTAATCGGGTGATTCTTAACTGTGTGATGTTTTAAAAGGTAGGAGGAGGGGTTAATCATTGTTAATACATAAGCTAACTCCTCACGAGTTAAATCCGTCCTACCAAATGTCCTCTGTGCTATGTACGCTAGTCTCTTTCCATCAATATTATTCAACATTTTAAAACGCCTCTTCGTTTGCTTTATTTTGTGCAATATCCATTTTACGGATTAGGTCTGCAACGTCGTCGGTTGACATATCACTAATGTCTAACCGTCCTTCATCGTCGGACATTATCTTACCTTCCGTCTCATGCTCATTCAGGATTCTTTCCTGTCTTAAATCAATCTCTGGTAGGGTTGCCTGTCCTGCCTTACCATCCATAGCTGTGGATATCTCATTTATCTCTTTGTATGCCCCTAGTACCCTAATAAAGTCCGATATATTATCTATCGGTATTTCCCCAGAATCGAGTCTCTGAATAAATTGTTTCAGGGATTTAGAGGCAGCGGAGTTAATAAGGTCTCTAAACTCCTGCTCACTTGACTTGTCTTCTTGCTGTCTTTTTATTTTATCTCTAATGCTATCTGCCATCGACATCTTCCATCAGCTCTCCTTTCTGTTCTAGTACCCTATAACATGAATTGATGTCGGTACATATATCTAATACAACAATATCGTTCATATGAAATCTGGTATGTCTATGTATTGTTATGTATGAATTGCTTCTCATAACTAAGGAAGACAAAGGACGACCACACACTACACAAAGTCTTGGAGTATGTACACGCCTGTCTCCCTTATTAAATGTATGTCTTCGTTTTGACTCTGTAAACAATGTCCCTCTTTTCTCGACGACTTCTTGCTTTGTTATCATTATTTACTCCTCCTCTAAATCGTCAGAGAAATTCTCCTCTAAATATTTTTCGTAGGCTTCCAACTTTTCATCTAGAAACTCATCCCCATCGAAATCATCCTCGTAAATTACCGAAGCATAGAGGAAGGGTAACTCTAGTATAATTTCCCCGATGATTTTAGTAAGAATAGCGGTTGTGAACGCAATACCGTACTTGATGAACTGACTGACCAAGTAATCCTCATATTTATTATGTAGATGTTTCAGTATGCCCTCTTCATCTTTGTCGCTCTCACATTGTAGATATGCGTAATCGTAAGCCATATGCGTTGTTGTAAGGGTAATAACCGTTTCTATATCAGTCAGTAGTTGCTGAATATATAAAGCATCGGGTTTCGGTTTACCATTCTTATCCTCTACTAAGGGGGTAATGAATTTAGATGCACTAATGATTGTAGGCGCAACATCCCGGACTGCGTAATCCTGTGCCAAATCTTTATATAGTACGACTTCCTCTTCTGTCAATCCAAACATTTATTATGCACCTCCCTTTCCCTGACTAACTGTTTTCTTCTTTAACGTTGTACTTCTGTAAGGTTACGTCCGTAAGTATTTTAATCTCTTTTTGTATCCTCTTTTTCTTCCTATCTAAATACTTGTCGTACTGTACAACGACAAAGTAGGCTAATATTCCCCCGCTGATTATGTAAGTAGCTGTAGTGTGCGGAATGTGTACAATGTAATTGGATACTAGTTTGGTCGTTACAAACGCCACCGCTTCCGCAACGATAACTAACAGTATTTTTATCAATAGATTGTTCCTCATAGAATACCTCCTTAAAGTTGCCTCTATATACTGTAATATAAGGGATGTACTCGATTAAGAAATTAAAGACCTAAGCTCTATATTATAGTAAGAAACTGAGCGGAGAGGATTAACATGTCATTACTAGTAACTTCAATCATCTTAACAGCATTGCTGTATATCGTCCTTTTGTACATATCCTATATCTCATCTTTCATTCTGTATAATGGAATTAAATATAAACTTATCCTTCCTGCACTAAAAGCTGCATTGTTTATTTTGGTCTGCTACACCTCTATTATAACAGATGTTATACTGTTTGACGCATCTATGTACGTTACAGTAATGAGCAAGAATGGCATCCTCCTAGTTCTTTCAATAATTTCTTTTGCGTATGCTAGGAGATAGAAGGGAGAATAGTCATGAATGGTAATAAATATAATGATACCATTAAGGTGGAATTTCGGGATTTAATTGAAAACCTTGTCAATAGTAGTAGAACATCATTCCATCTATACACAATACATAGGATATTATCTCTAGGGCTTTTAGTGGATTTCACTTTTCAATATATTCAAGTGGAAGAACCTGAAAAATATACAGGAATCGAATTAGACTTAAAAGAACACGGAAAGGTTCTATTCGTTGTTGATATTGATTCTAACTATGTTCACATAGCAAATGATGACTATAAGACTGTGTTAGAAAATTTCTTATTAACGTTCGATACATGCCTCAAGAAGACTAACAGAAAGTCGAGGGTATTCTAAAGTACAGAGAGAAGGTGGGGATTTTATATGACGCAAAATTTAGAAATTATACACAAACTAAAGAGTATAGAGGCTACTTTGCACGACCACGAAAATAGCACCAAACAACTGAGACAGGTTGTTAATGATTTAAAAGAAGTTGTAAAAGACTTAGATAAGTCTATGGCTATCCAGTCAGAGAAGCAGTCTCATCTTTTTTACAGAATAGAGCAGTTGCAAAAGGAAATTGAAATTCTTGAATCAAGTGGGGAGAAGTCTAGAAGCAGACAGCAAGACCTTATAGAGAAGGCTCTTATGGTGTTTCTAGGGGGACTAATTACTTACATTTACAGCTTAGCAGGTAAATAATTAATGGAAGGAGAGATACAGAGTGAGGAAAAAAATTGTAAATATCACTATGATTGACGGTTCTACTTGGTTTGTTCCTGAGGATATCTTTAATACATTTAATGTACCAGAAACACCGCAGTCAGTTATTTCTAGTTATATCAGAGGTTCAAGTGGTCCTCTTTTAAAGGTATATGAGACTGAAGATATGGCAGGTAAATCTGTTTACGTCAATGCAAATTTCATCATGCAGGTGGACGTACAATACGATTAATCTAAATAGGACAATAAAAAATAGGAGTAGTCTGAGGCTACTCCTTTTAAGTCTTTTCATTATTCATTGTTGTTATTAATACCCTGAGTATATGTTGTAGGGTCGAGCATCCTTCTCTCTAGCTCTGCTGTCTCTGCTTCAGTTAAGTCTTCGAATAGCTCTCTGTGAGTTGCTCCAAAGATGTCCTCAAGCTCCATCATCTTAGCAGGTCTTGGGAATCTGACTCCGTTCTCCCAGTAAGAAATGGTTGAATAGTTAACCTCCATCCTATCCGCTAAGCTGTAAATAGAGTATCCTGCATCCATTCTGTACTTTCTCAATCTCTTTGGTACCCGCTTTGTCTTCTTCTCATTATCTTTACTCATTACTGACTCCTCCTTGTTAATTGTAATTGTCATATTTAACATCTCCCTTAATTAGTGTAATTTTTTCTTCTTGACTTAATGTTAACACACCGTTGTTGAATTGTCAACACCTATTTTCTTGTGTTCCTGACTTGCAATACCATCGTACCATTTAATTGATTTACTGTCAACCCCTAAATTCATTTTAATTTTTGTCCTATTTTAAATCGTTGATATATAAGGGTTCCTGAGGTACTTGCTTCTTTATTATGTCCTATTATCGTTATATCTTGCTTGTATTTATATATTTATATCTTATATAGTAATTCATAAAGAGTAATTAATAATAGTAAATACAGGAGAGATATACTTTAAATAGGACAAAAACTAACTAAAGTACCTCCTGAACCCTAGACACTATTGGTTCTAAAATAGGACATCTACTATTATAGTGTTCAGGATAGTTATTTTGTTTGTCCTGAGGAGAGATTGAACAAGTAATTGAATAGTAAATTTGAAATAATAGGTAAGTTCTTCCTGATGTCAGGGACTTAATTTGTGGAATAAAATAAATAATGTCCTATTTTAATTGCTTGGTACATAAGGGTTTGTCGAGGATATAGAAAAAATAATGTCCTATTATAATTATAACTGCTCTGTATTTATATATTATATAATTCTATTAGTAATTAAAAAATATAATAATAAATATAATATTAAGAAGGACGTAGGGGGTTGACATAGGGTCAACATGGTAAAGGGATGTAGGTAAATAAAATAAATTAAAAATAATTAAATTTAGGGCTTGACAGATAAATATAGACTATGTTATAGTATGTGTAGGCTTAAGAAACACAACCAAATATACACTATTACAAAGGCTCTTACAGCAATTACATTCCTTACATACGGAAAATACAGAGTCTTGGGAGGAGAAAAGAAAATGGGATTTTATGACAAGATGGAAGAGGAAACAACAAAGAAGTTAACATTGAACAACTCACCTACGTATAGTTCTTCATTAAATAAGAACTTAGATTTATTTGCATTAGGTGGGGCGGCAAGGAATTGGGAGGATGCGGACATTCAAGTTCTATTTATGGAAGCATACAGGGAGGAACCAGAAACTGCATTACGAAACCTTGTTCACCTAAGAAACATTCGTCACGGTGGATTAGGGGAGAGGAAAGCGTTCCGGGCTTCTATAGACTACCTAACTAAACTGAATAGTAGCGGTAGCGTCTTAATGGGGTTAGTTAAGTATCTACCTGAATTAGGACGTTGGGATGACGTTGTATATATCTTCTCTAAGACGCAAGACAAGGAGCTTAGAAAAGAGATTGCAAAAATCTTATCCCTTCAATTACTACAAGATACGCAGAATATGAAGGAAAACAAATCTGTAACATTACTTGCTAAGTGGATGCCATCCAATACAGCAACTAGCGAAGATACAAGAAGACTGGCTAAGGAGTTAATTAACTACATGTTTGGTAAGTACTCTCCAAGACATGAGAAGATTTACAGGAAGACTTTAACTAACCTTAGAAAGAACCTAGATGTTGTAGAGGTTAAAATGACAGACAGAGAATGGGACAAGATTGACTATTCCAAAGTACCATCTGTGGCTGCAATTAAATATAGGAAAGCATTCTATAGAAATGATACAGAAAGATACGAGGCTTACTTAGATGGATTATCTCAAGGTAAGACTAAAGTTAACGCTTCTGTAACTTATCCGTATCAAATCATCCAAGCATATAATAATGAATACCGAGAGGATACATTATTAGAGGAAGCTTGGAAAGCATTACCTGACTATATCGGAGACAGCGAAGAAAGGGCTGTAGTCGTAGCAGACGTTAGTGGTTCTATGACAGGTACTCCAATGGATGTATCTATCTCACTAGCAATCTACTGCGCTCAAAGATTAAAAGGAGAGTTCCACGGTAAGTATATCTCGTTCTCCGCTAACCCAACAATGAATAATGTGTACGATAACGACACGTTATTAGAGAGTATCCAGAAGGTTAGACGAACAGATTGGGGAATGAGTACAGACATCAACAAAGTATTCAGACTAATCCTAAATACAGCAGTCAATCATAACATGACACAAGAAGAGTTACCAAACAAGATTTTAATTATCAGTGACATGGAGTTTGACGAAGCAAACGGAGGAAGCAGTTGGTGGTCTTCAGATAAAGCAGAAGAGTTAACAGCAACAAACTACCAAGTAGCCAAACAAGAGTTCGAACGTCACGGCTACACGATTCCTCAGGTTATATTCTGGAACGTCGATGCTAAGAGCAGTGTAATTCCGGTACGTAAGGATGAAGTAGGTACTGCGTTAGTTAGTGGGTTAACTCCTACTATCTTCCAGACAGTATTGAACGGAAGCATCGAGAACCCAGAACAACTAATGAGAGACACACTGTATCAGGAGAAATACGACTTTGTAAAAGAATTTCTTATAAATGGTTGACATGACATAGACACTATGTTATAGTAATAATACAGGTGCCGCAGAGGGATGCGGGTAAATGAGTTAAAACCGACTAACAGCCTGATATTTACGAACTAAAAAAAAAGAAATTAAAATAATTTGGCTTTAGGGGTTTACAAAGTTACAGAATGTGTTATAATAGGATATACAACTCATAAAGGCGCTAACAGCAATTAACAACGTACAGGTAAGCCCGGGTGTCGGTGGTTCAATTCCATCCCCCTCGACCATTATAAATTTACCGAGGGGTAGCTCAGCAGGTAGAGCACCGGGACGTATATAGCGTCTTGATAACTTACAATAACAATATCTATGTTATACTATAAAGGCACTAACAGCAATCACATATTTTAGGGAAAACTATGGTGTGGGAGTTCGAATCTCTCCTGCTGTATTACAGCAGTAGCTCAACTGGCAGAGCAATAGTCATATAAAATAGTGTCTTGACTATAAACATAACATATGATACAATGAAATTATACAGAATAATAAAGGCACAAACAGCAATCCAAAACATATATTTCGCTGATAACGAAGAGATAGGTGGTTCGAATCCCCTCTACCTTAAATACCCGAGCGGCAGGGTACGGGTAGTAGCTTAACTGGTAAAAGCTCTAAATTGTGTCTTGAAAATAAGCCGCTTCTGTTATATTAATAAATTACAAGAGTTAATAAAGGCTCCTACAGCAACCAAAATACATTTCAAACCACTAATTTGAAGAATAGTATATGGAGTCTTGAATATGGGCGGGTATGCAAGTCTGGGTAAAGCAGGTAGACTGTAAATCTACTCTCTTCGGAGTTCGGGGGTTCAAATCCCTCCCTTCCCACCATTTGGGGGTGTAGTTCAATTGGTCAGAGCACTGCACTGTCTATGCAGAAGTTGCGGGTTCGAGTCCCGTCATCCTCGTAAAGGGTAGCCACCTGTTATAGGTGGAGCCTTCATTTAGTGCATGAGGCTAGTCCCCCGGCTTTGTGCATTAAATGAAGGTTCTTATTTAGACTTTTCCTATCCTTCGCAAAAATACTGAGAAGTCGGGTTCAAAGGTGAGTCCCTCAAAGCACTAGTCTTATCGTGACTGCGTAGTTGGACGGTACCATCCACTACTTGACGAAAGATTGAGTGAACTAGAAGAAACCTTCCAACAGTCACTGGTTGGTTCCAATTTACAGGTGGGCGTGATTACCCACCAACTCGGGATTATAGCTCAGTTGGTAGAGCAGGCGGCTTTTAACCGTCTAGTCGGAGGTTCAATACCTTCTAGTCCCATAACCCGGGATTGTAGCTCAACGGGAGAGCAACTCCTTTGCAAGGAGAAGGTTGGAGGTTCGAATCCTCTCAGTTCCATTTGACAGGGTTGTAACTCAATGGTAGAGTGTCTGTCTTACAAGCAGAAAGTTGGAGGTTCAATTCCTCTCAACCCTATTTATGCCGATGTAGCCCAACTTGGCAGAGGCACAGGACTTAGAATCCTGTCAGTGTAGGTTCGAATCCTACCATCGGTACCACGCAGGATTAGTATAATGGCATTACAGTCGCCTTGTAAGCGACCTATGGGGGTTCGAATCCCTCATCCTGCATCAACATGACATAACATAGGAGGAACTATTATGGTATGTAGGAGTGCCCGCTAAGTAAAAAGGGTTGCGTATAAGAATGTACGCAAAATATACCTTTTTATAAGGGGTAAATCCATATGGTTGAAGTTATTTATGACTATGAAGAGTACGCAGAATGGGAAGAAACCCAGAGAGTTAATAATATTACCCGATATACTGCGGAAAAACTAAACAGAAAGCATCCAAGAACAGAGAAGCTCAGAGACTTCAGGAAGAGTAAATCTCCTATGAATACAGGTAATTGGTATAACAAGGAGTCCACTTGGGTGAAGAAAGCATGGGAAAAGAAAACCCGTATGAAGTTAAAGCAGAATATATACGAAGAAGCTTATTACAATGTATATGCTAGGGACTACAAAACATACGGATGGATTACTTGGTAAACAGAGATTAATAGGGATTGTAATATGAGTGCCCTTTACCGTAATGGAGGGTTCGATAGTCGTCACAACTCTGGCAATCTGTGGAAGCATATGTTGGAAGCAGTTCAATGTGTGAGAGTGCCTACAATCCCTAACACTACATCGGAGAGGACAAATGGTTAAGTCGCTAGTCTCATAAGCTAGAGGAGCGGGTTCGACTCCCGCCTACCGAAACCAAATTGCTGAGAGAACGGGTGTTCAAGTTAGCTTCATACGCTAATCTCAGTGAGTTCAATTCTCACCTCAGCAACCAGAATATTGTCTTGTAGCTCAGCGGCAGAGCGTCCGACCGATAATCGGAGGGTCGTTGGTTCAAATCCAACCAAGACAACCAACATTGGGGTATAGTTCAATCGGTAGAACGCATGACTGTTAATCATGTAGTTGTAGGTTCGAGTCCTACTACCTCAGCCATTATTTTACATGTCGATGAGATTTAAAATGGTTCCTAGGTTAACCAAGGAGGTGGGACTCCTCCCCATCGGCTCCAATATTGCCGGGTGGTGGAATAGGTAGACACACCAGACTTTGAATCTGGGCGTTGTAGGTTCGAGACCTACTCCGGCAGCTACAGAGAATATATAAGCCACTCCTAAATTTGATAAGAGTGAAAGCTAGGGAGTTTAAGGAGCCCGATTAGAGCCAGTAACCGCTTATATGATATAATAAAATGTACCCGTAGCTCGAAGGTCGAGCGAACCGCTCATAACGGTTTGGACTTGGTTCGATTCCAAGCGGGTACACCAATAGTAATATGTCGGGGTAGTCCAATGGCAGAGACAACAGGCTTAAACCCTGTCCAGTGAAGGTTCGAATCCTTCTCCCGATACCATCTAATTAAGGCGTGTTGGACGAGATGGGCAAGTCACTACCCTTTCAAGGTAGAGGTCACGGGTTCGAAACCCGTACACGTCACCAAATGCGGCATTAGTATAATGGTAGTATGTCAGACTTCCAATCTGAGGGTACCGGTTCGAGTCCGGTATGTCGCTCCAATATGACTACTTGGTGGAGAGGCTCAACACACTGGACTGCAAATCCAGTAGTCCTCGGTTCGAATCCGAGAGTAGTCTCCATACCCTTATAGTGTAACGGAAAACACAGGGGACTACGAATCTCCTAATCTAGGTTCGAATCCTAGTAAGGGTGTTAACATACTCCCGTAACTCAGATGGATAGAGTATCGGACTTCTAATCCGATTGTCGCAGGTTCAAGTCCTGCCGGGAGTGCCATAAATATAATAACGGAAGCGTGTCAGAATGGTATTGGGACGGTCTTGAACACCGTTTAAGTCGGCTAGTACCCGATGTGCAGGTTCGAATCCTGTCGCTTCCTCCATTTGGAACGTTGGCAGAGCGGTAATGCAGTGGTTTGCTAAACCATAGTACCACACGGTACCGGGGGTTCGAATCCCTCACGTTCCTCCATACTTAGAATAATGTTTATCAATACACTTGGTAAGTATTATTGTGAGCGTGGCGTAAAGGTTAACGCACTGTGCTGTGAACACAGGTATGAGGGTTCAATTCCCTCCGTTCACCCCAATGGAATAGTAGCTGAGTTGGTTCAAGCGCCTGCCTGAAAAGCAGGAGACGAAGGTTCAATTCCTTCCTGTTCCACCAAATATAGAGGCTGAGAGTTAAAAGCACAGGGAGTGCTAATGGTCTCCAAAACCATTCTCAATCCGTTCAACTCGGACAGCGCTCTGCCAATTTAATATCTGGGCGTGGTTCAGTTTGGTAGAACGCTGCATTTGGGATGCAGAGGTCGCAGGTTCGAGCCCTGCCGCTCAGACTATCCCCCTATTATGGTATCATGGACTGTAACAAGTCTGTGATATCTTTTTTTGTTTATCCTCTATATTATAGGAGTAAGTTATTTCCTTAACATCTAGATAGCATGGTTACTATGTTATAATAGAGATACAGTTAAGTGTACATAGGTTCTATATTACACAAGAAGGAGGCAACCATGTCGTCTTTCAGCAATGATAAGAAATGGATGGAAGCAAAGAAAGTTATCGGTGAACTGGATTGGGTAGAAATTATTAGTTACTACCGTTTCGTGGGAGGTAACAATGTCTTTGTTTACATCATCGGAGAGGGAGATAAGAAACAAATTATAGACTTCGTGGATGAAGAGAATAATGTCTTACTCTTAAACAAATACGGAAATTTAGAAATAGACACATACGATAATGTGACAAATAGTAGGAAGGTCTTTGAATATTCAGATGATTATGAAAAAAGGGATTACTACTTAGATGATGTAAAAATAACAATCCCAATAAAGATTCGGGACTAGAATGGAAGTGATAAGTCAATGAGAGTACTTGATTGGATTCCTAACAGGAAAAGAGAAGCAGACACTGTAATACCTGTAGATGATACTCTATCTAAAGCAATCAGACAGATAGAAGTAGACCATATCCAAAAGAGCTCCGGTAAAGCTAAGGCTTGGGAAGAGCCACTATTAGGTAACATGTCAATGAACCCAGACTATAAAGAGGCTCCATCTGCAAAAGGTACGCATAACCTCTTGGAGATTCTTAAGCTTTGGGCACGAAAGAATATTATCCTGAATGCAATTATTAACACACGAGTCAACCAAGTCTCTATGTTCTGTACACCTGCTAGATATAGTGACAAGGGGTTAGGTTACGAGGTTCGATTAAAAGACCCAGTAGCTACTCCAACGTCCCATGACCAGAAGAACTTCCTAAGAATAGAGAAGTTTATAGAACATACAGGACGAGATGACAAGGATTTCACGAGGGATAATTTTAGAACTTTTATAAAGAAGATAGTTCGTGATAGATTGACGTACGATAAAATAAACTTTGAATTAATCTACGACTCTTCCAAAAAGCTCGACCACTTTAAGGCGGTTGACGCATCTACTATATATGTAGCAGTAGACGAAAAAGGTAGGGAGCCGAAAGGGAAGAACGATACCAGATATGTTCAGATATTGGACAAACAGAAGGTAGCAGAGTTCAAGGCTCAAGAGATGGCTTGGGAAGTACACAACCCTAGGACGGATGTAACAGTTGGAAGATATGGATATCCGGAACTAGAGATTGCAATGAACCATCTACAGTACCATGAAAATACGGAAGTATTTAACGCTCGTTACTTCTCTCAGGGAGGAACTACGAGAGGGTTACTTCATATTAAAACGGGACAAGAGCAATCACAGCAAGCACTAGCAGCATTCAGACGAGAATGGACTTCAATGTTCAGTGGTATTAACGGGGCATGGAAGATTCCAGTTGTATCAGCAGAAGACGTTAAGTTTGTTAACATGACTCAATCATCTAAGGATATGGAGTTCGAGAAATGGCTTAACTATTTAATTAACGTAATCACGAGCATATTTCAGATTGACCCTTCAGAAATTAACTTCCCTAACCGGGGAGGGGCTACAGGTAACTCCGGAAACACCCTTAACGAAGGTAGCGCAGAAGAAAGGTTCCGAAATTCACGAGATAAAGGTTTAGAGCCTCTACTTAAATTTATAGAGGATGCAGTAAACAAATATATTATCTCTCAATTCGGAGACCGTTATGTATTTACCTTTGTCGGAGGAGACACACAGACAGAATCTGAAATTATTGAGATGCTTGAGAAGAAAGCTAAGATTGGATTACTTATTAACGATGTTAGAGAAGAACTTGGATACCCTCCTGTACCGGGTGGAGACGTTATATTAGCGGGGGTCCACGTACAAAGACTAGGACAAATACTCCAAGAAGAGCAGATGGAACGAGAACGACAAATGAATGTTCAGCAGTTCCTTGCACAGCAGACAGGGTATAATGGTAATTTAGACAATGTAAATGGTAAAGACACCTATAACCAACAAGTCGGTAAAGATGGACAGTTGAAGGGTGAAGATAATACAAATGCTGCCCCACAAGGCGGAAAAGACAATACAGGGGATGCAGTAAACGATTGGGAGGTTTAATCCTCTCAATCCCCTAATTATAAACTAAGTAGTGGTTCTGCTATATTAAACACAGTACATAGGTGCTTTCCTTTGTAAAATTTTACGAGAAGGAGAAGGGAGGACGTAACCCTGAATACTGTAAAAGATAAATTTAGCGGAAGAGTATCAATGTTCGCTCCTATTGATATTGAGAAATCCATTGCAAGGAGCAACGAAGAGCCAGAGGGTAAGTCATGGTACTTAGAAGGGTACGCTACCACTCCTGATTTAGACCTACAAGATGATATAGTAAAACCGGAAGGAATTGATATTTCTCATTTCTTGACTCACGGTTATATTAACTACGAGCACAACCAAGGCAACGATTATAAGATTGGAGCCCCAACAAAGAATACGCACGTAGATAACATCGGACTATATGTAGAAGCTAAACTCTACAAGAACAACCCGTATGCAAAGACGATGTGGGAGTTAGCAAAAAATATAGCTAAATCAGGAATTGATAGAAAACTTGGATTTTCTATTGAAGGATTTGCACAGAAGAGAAATTCAGAAGACCCAAGAATCATAGAAAAAACTTTCATAACAAACGTGGCATTAACTACGAGTCCTGCCAACCCTAATGCAACATGGGAGGCATTTATGAAGAGCTTCCTAACTGGACATGGTATAACACCAGAAACTCAAGTAAACGCAGGAGCATTAAGGTCTGAATCGTTTGCTAGAAGTTTATATAATCTATCATTTGCTTATAAAGCAATTGGAGACCCTTTAGAATTTGAAAAGGTCTGGAAAGAAGTAGGTAGCTACTTAGATACTATGGATAGATATACTCCGGAGAGCGCAGTAATGTTCTTGCAACTCTTTAAGGGGATGTCTAGGGAAGATGCGGTAGAAGCAATAGACCAAATGATGAATAATAAAGAGGGTATCGGAAAGGAGTAAGTATAGATGGGTAAAAAAATGTCATTTGCTAAGTTAACCGAAGATTTAAACAAACTTAACGAGCAAGAGCTTGAAAAGTCCAAAGAATCTGAGGAAGAAGTAGCAGAAGAAAAAGAAGACAACCAAGTAACAGAAGAAGAGGTTGTAACTCCTGAGGACAACAAGGAAGAAGAAGTTGTCGAAGAGGAAGAAAAAGAAGACAAGGAAACAGAGGAAGTAGAGAAGTCCGAAACCGAAGAGGAAGAAAAGGAAGAAGACAAAGAGGAAAAGGAAGAAAAGCCTAAGGCTGAAGATAAAGAGGACAAAGAAGACGAGAAGGAAGAGGAAGAAGTCGAAAAGTCCGAAGAAGCTGAAGAGCACGAGGAGGTTGAAGAAGAGAAGGTGGAGAAATCGGAAGAAACCATCTCAGAGCAAGATTTTATCGGAGCTTTTGAAGCTGTTATTAAATCTTATGGTAACGTCCTTGAGCAGAACAAGCAGTTACTAGATAAAGTAGAATCCTTAGAGAAGTCCCTAGAAGGGGTTACAGAATTTATTGATACCCTGAAAGAGGATGAAACAGAGGAAATCGAAAAGTCTGAGGAAGTAGTAGAGACAGAGGAAACTCAGGAAGAGGAGCTAGAGAAATCCGAAACTGAGGAAAAGCCAGAAGGTAAGGCTGTCGAATACATCCAGAAGTCCGATGAAGTGGAAAAAACAGAGGACGAGGACGAAGAAACTGAATTCAGCGCTGTAAACCACGTTAAGACAGTTGTAGATTACTTTACTAAGAATATGGAAACATTGTCTCCGGCAGAGAAAGCAGCCTATAGAGGGGCAGTAAGTAGAGTAAAACGAGGAAGCGGAACAGCGGAAGATATTAAGTTATTCGAGCACGTTGTTGAGCTTAAAAAGAGTTTAGAAAAATAAACGAACAAGTGCTATATTATGTCATGAACACCTAATAAAGGGGTTTGGTAGAGGAGTTCCTCCTCCTAACTCTTCTACCATAACTTTAGAATTCAGAATCTTGTGAATTATTAAATAAAATAAATAAGGTTAATATTAAAAGAAGGGAAGATAAATAAATGGGTAAAAAAGTAGAACGCAGTCTTCCGCAAGTAGCAGAAGATAAAATTAATGAAGTTCTTTCCAAGACGTTCACAACTGGTTACGGAATTACACCAGATGACCAGACAAACGCAGCAGCACTAAGACGAGAGTTCTTAGAAGACGAAGTTAAGATGTTAGCATATGACACTAACGACTTCACTATTTATCCAATGGTTAATAAGCAACAAGTAAACAGCACGGTGGTTAAGTATGCAGTGTTCAACCAACACGGTCGTACAGGACATAGCCGTTTCGTACGTGAGGTTGGGGTAGCAAGTATCAACGACCCGAACATCCGTCAAAAGACTGTATCTATGAAGTTCCTAAGTGATACTAAGCAACAATCACTAGCAGCAGGGATGGTTAACAACATCTCAGACCCAATGTCAATCTTGACAGACGATGCTATTGCGGTTATTGCTAAGTCAATCGAATGGGCTATCTTCTATGGAGATGCGGCTTTAACACACGAAACAGACGAGCAAGCAGGTATCGAGTTCGACGGATTACATAAGTTAATCGACCAGAAAACAAACGTAATGGACTTACGTGGAGAGACATTAACAGAAGCAGCTCTTAACAAAGCAGCAGTTATCGTAGGTAAAGGTTACGGTCAAGCTACAGACGCATTCATGCCGATTGGAGTTCAAGCTGACTTTACTAACAACCTATTACAACGTCAAATGGCTATCATGCCATCACAAGAAGGCGGAATGTCAACTGGTTTTGCAATCACGGACTTCTTATCAACAAGAGGACGTATCAGACTTCACGGTTCAACAATCATGGAGAACGATGCAGTACTTGATGAAAGCAGAGTTCCACAGCAAAACGCTCCATTACCTCCACAAAATGTAGCTGCAAAAGTTAACACTAATGCAGGCGGAGCATTCCGAGAGGAAGACAAGGGAGCACATTCGTACAAAGTTGTAGTTTACTCTGACGAAGCTGAATCAGTTGCATCTCAAGCAGTAGAAGCTACAGTTTCTAACGCAACAGACGCAGTTGAGTTAACAGTAACTCTTCAGAACATGTACCAAGCACAGCCACAGTTCGTTACAATCTACCGTCAAGGTAAAGAAACAGGATACTACTTCGAGATTGCTAGAGTACCTGTATCTAAAGCTAACGAACAAGGACAAATCGTATTCGAAGACAAGAACGCACAAATTCCAGAGACTACAGACGTATTCGTTGGAGAGATGAGTCCTCAGGTTATCAGCTTACTAGAGTTACTACCAATGATGAGATTGCCACTAGCGCAAATGAACGCTACAGTGACATTCACAATCTTATGGTACGGTGCGTTGGCTCTATACGCTCCTAAGAAGTGGGTACGTATCAAGAACGTTAAATACATCCCTGCTTTAGCAGCAGACATCACACCAACTCAGTAAGACCATACAATAAACAAAATTGAATAAAAGAGAATAGGGAGCAGATAGATTTTTCTGCTCCCTTTTTGTTTAGATAATCATAAAGGAGAGATTAAATAATGTTAGTTAATGAGAGGTTAGCTAATAAAGTAGTAGCTACGGTTTATGGAGATATTAAATTTAACGACAAAGGTGAAACTAAAGACCTAACAGTAGAGCAACGTAAAGAATTAGGTAAGTTGCCGGGGTTCAAATATGTAGAAGAAAAGAAGGCACCTGCTAAAAAAGCACCTGCCAAGAAAGCCCCTGCAAAGAAGGAAACAAAGAAAGACGATAAAAAATAATTAACGAAAGGTAAGGCGGTGCATTATGCTTCAAAACAACAATTCTGGAGCCCCTTACGGACATAACAACCAGAAGTTAGTAGAGTTGTCAGACGTTAATAAATATACCCTAGAGGATTACGGGTTAACAGTAGATTCAGTTAAATCCAACCACTTTGGTGTTAATGTGACTGACCCAAGGACAGGGGAACATTTACCAGACCCTTTCTATAAATCTAAGATAGAGTCAGCAGTAGCACAGGTAGAGAAGAAGTTAGATATTGTCATATTACCTAGAATACAGACAGAACATCACGACTTCTATCGTAACGACTTTGAAAGCCATATGTACTTGCATACATTCCGAAAACCAATCCTGCAAGTAGAGGCTGTTAGATTGGAGTATGGAGGAAGTATGATATTTAACTATCCTACAAGATGGTGGAGAGTATATAATCTACCGGGACATATTCAGATGCTACCTACATTAATGCTATCCGGAGACCAAGGACCACTTAACCTAGCACAAGCGTATTCAGGATATCCGATGATTGCAGGGATACCACATACGACAGGTTCCAACAGTGCTCCGCAAATGTTCCACGTAGAGTACGTAGCCGGGATGTTACCACCAGAAAGAAGCGGGGTAACTCAACCTCACGAACTACATCCGGATTTATGGGAATTAATCATAAAGATTGCACTTAAAGAAGTATTCCAACAGTGGGGTCGCCTAATCATTGGACCGGGTATTGCCGGAATGTCTATGAACATTGACGGAGTTTCCCAGAGCATTGATACAACTCAATCCGCTATGTATGGTGGAGCTTCTGCTGAAATCGTACAGTTAAACCAAGATATTCAGGAGCTATTTAACGGATTAAAGTCCTACTACGGGACAAATATAGGGATAATCTAAGGAGGTATCGACAATGTATAACCCACAAAAGCCTGCAATACTACAACAACAAGCTCCTCAGGTCAATCCGCAGACCCAACAAACACAACAAAGTGGTAGCGGTACAACAAGACCGGGAGGGGCTACAGCATATATGCGGACAGATATTGTAGACTCCCACCAGTACGGTATGTCGATACCTACTTTATGGGAGAAATCCTACCTATGTCCGTGTAGAAATAGAAAGACAAGACAACCAGAACAAGCTTGTGATACGTGTAAGGGGAGAGGAATAGCATTCCTTCCTTCTAAGGTCGTACTTATGACGGTACAATCTCAAGAAAAAGGGATAATAAACGCTGACCTAGGGTTGATGGATACGGGAACAGCAATTGGTACACCTGAGAGAAGTCGAAAGGTTTCATTCAGAGACAGAATAACTATTCCGGAAATATTAATTTCACAATCATTGATATTCGATGCCACACAAAAAAGAATAGACCATGGGTTCTACTTGATATACAACGTAGAAGCTATAGAACTGGCTGTAACGAAAGAAAGACCTCTAATAATGGGAGAGGACTTCGAATTCGATTTTGATAAGAACTTATTTATCCCTAAGCAGCACTTACTGGGACAGAACATTTCTATCAACATCCTTACTCAGTTACGGTACATGGTAGTAGACTTGTTAAAAGAGCACAGGTATGCCAAAGAGATGAACGATGATATAGTCCAGTTACCTCAGAAGCTGCTACTTAAACGAGAAGATATTTTTGTAGATAAGGAGCACTTCGAGGACGATAATTTAGACGGACAGATGATAGATACCAAGAGAGCCCCAGAAGACGGGTTGAACGGGTTCTTTGGAGGGGTTAGGTAATGGCAAGAATACGTAGACCTAGCCTCTTTGAAAACGATTCTACAATAAAATCAAGAATGGAGAACCTTGGAGACAAGCTAGTAAGTAGTACGCTAGATGCGGGTATGGATGCAATACAAAAAGGGAGACCTAGAAATGTATCCGCTAAACGAAAACCGAAGTATCTAGAATTAACTGAAAAAAGATTGAACAAGTTAGGGGTTATAGACCTTAAGCCGTACTTTGCACAAAGCCCTAAACGAACCCTTAAGGAGGGCGGAGGGTGGTATCTACGAATACCGATGCAGAGAAAGACACGAGATATGTCTCGTCGGATGTATGACCAATTAAGAGCTATAGATATAGCCCCAGATGAAAGACGAACTGTTGTATCAGATTACTTATATGACCGTAGGCGGGAATCTAGTGCCTCAATGTTAAACTATGAGCCTAAGTCACATAACATCGAGAAGAAGGTTATCGGACGTAATAGACACGCCTATACCGCATTTAGAACTGTATCCGATAAATCTCCTGCTAATAGTTGGATAATCAATCGAGATAAGGTAAATGAAGACGACACATCGAAAACGTTCATAAGAAATGTAAATAGGTTAATGAAGTGGAAGATGAGAAACGGGTGGAGTTAAAGGAACTAGTTAGGAGGGAAGACCGTGCTACCAAGTGTAGATACGTACCTATACGATGAAATAAAAAGTAAGTTAAGAATTATCCTGACCAACCGCTATATTATAGAGGAAATACTAAAGGATATAGACCACAAAGTAGCCAAGAACTTTATGAGAGCGTATTGTGGTGAAAAAGCTAGAGATATCCCTATAGTTTACACGCTCCCTCAGGAGAAGGTAACCCAACAAGGGGCTATATACATTGGGCTTAGGGAAGGTAAAGAAACCAATGCCAGTGTAGGTAGCGTAGAGGATACATACCTATTCAAGGAAATGGGAGCAATAAAAGAGACATCACAGATACAATCCGATAACGGGGAAAGGCTGTATTTCGAAGTTGACCATAACATTGGTGATTTAATCAACGTTGAAAACTTAGCATTTGCAGCCAGTGATAATGTACATGTAGAGGATAACAAAGTCTTCTTCAGATACGACCCAGAATTGGTAGGGATGGAGTTCAATGTAAACTATATTGCTACGTACCCCAAAGAGGACGAGGGAGGCGTAGTACGAGAAGAGGAAAAAGGTCTTAAAAAAGGATTCACGGCTGACGAAGCCTACTCGGTACTCGCTATATCGACGAATATGGATACTGTACGATGTATAGACCTAATCTTGAAGGCTATCCTCATTATGATGAGAGAGAACCCTCAAGAGAAGAATAGCCATCTTCTACAACATTTACAGTTTGGACAAATAGAGGAAATAGATACAGGTAGAAAAGCAGGGGATGGTGGTCCAGAGCTGATTTATGGAAGAGAGACCATCGTATCCTACAAAGTATCGTACAGCTTAGATGTCCCTCTACTTGATAAAATAAATGAGATAATTGTAAACCATATTACTAAGGAGGAGGGTTAGAACAGGACATGGCAGAAGAAAAGAAAAAAGAAGTTATAGAAGAGAAAGAAAAGCCAGTAGTTAAAAAGGAAGTCAAGAAGCAACCTCCGGTCAAGAAGAAGGAGGAACCGAAGAAGAAACCCAAGGTACTTAAGCCATACATACACATAGATATTTTCCTCCAAACTGCTATTCCGTTCTACGGATTGAGTAGTATGCAGGCTAACGGGTTCAAGAACCGTATGAACGGTAAACACTATCAACGAGACGAGCAAGTATTCGTTGATGAACTGAAAAAGTATCTTAACATTAAATAATTTATTAAGAAAGGAAGATAATGAACATGGCAATATCATATGGATACGACCAAACTCGTCCTAGAACTAAAGTAGAGTTAGATGCAAGTAACCTAAGCGCTTCTAACGTACTAAGTGAAAAACCACTTGTACTACTTGGTTCAGCTCATGGAGGACAACCACACGTACCACATGTCATCACCAACTTTGCTCAAGCCAAGGAAATTTTCCGAGGTGGAGAATTGCTTGACGCAGTAGAGATGGCTTGGAAACCTTCTCCGAACCAATCAGGAGCAGGAAGAATCTATGCTGTACGTACAGACGACGCTTCTAGCGCCCAGTTCGTTAACCAAGGATTGACTATCAATTCTAAGTTATTCGGAATCGACGCAAATAGCATCCAAGTAGAATACAGCACAAACGCATTAACAGGAGCTAAACGTTTCGGAGTTTACTTCACGAAAGAGCGCTACGAGCGTGTGTATGACAACATCGGAAACATCTTCCACATTAAATATGTCGGAGAAGAAGCTCAAGCTACTATCACAGTGGAGAAGGACAGTAAAACGCACCTAGCTAACAGATTAATTCTAAGCGTGGGTGACGAGATTGAAAACCTACAGCCTGTTCGTACATACGAGCTTGGTCAGGGAGTATATGAAGATGTTAACGTACTAGTTAACGATATTAATAACTTACCAGACTTCGAAGCTTCAATGGACTCTATGGGTGGGAACAAAAATGTGAAGACAGAATATCTAGATGATATCGACGGTAAGGACATTAAGACAGAAGAAGTAGTAGTCACTGCCTTTGCAGGAGACCTAATGAACCAGATTAGGAATGACCGCTATGTAGCTGTTGAAATAGATTTCTCTAAAAACTTACCTGACACATTCGACCTAACTAACTTAGCGGGAGGGGAAACTAAACCTTCACCATCCTCATGGGCTCACATGTTCGCTGAGGTAGCAGACCTAGGAGCATACTACATCGTCCCACTAACATCGGATGAAGCAGTACACGGAGAACTTTCACAGTTCTTACGTGACGAGTCTGACAATGGTAACCACTTAAGAGCATTTGTAGGTGGAGAGCTAGAAGAGTCAATCGAAGAGCTACGCTCACGTCAAATGAACCTACGAAATGCTAGAGTGAGTTTAGTAGGTAACTCTGGTAGACGTAGAATGGCGGATGGAAGAGTACTTAACTTCCCTGCATACATGTTCGCTGCTCAAGTAGCGGGTATTGCTAGCGGATTAGAAATCGGAGAGCCTGTAACATACAAGCACCTTCACATCGAATCCCTAGACCGCAAGTTCACAGGAGACCAACTAGACCAGTTAGACGGTTCAGGTATTGTAATGGCAGAGTTCGTACGTACAAGAGCATCATCTTACTTCAGACTAGTAAGTGACCCTACTACATACAACTCAGTAACTGAGCCAGTTCAAAACAAAGTAAGCCTAGGAGAAGTTTCTGACTTCTTAACAACAGAATTAAGAACAATCCTAGATGAGGAGTTCATCGGAACAAGAATCCATCACACATCTGCATCTATCTTGAAGAACAGAGTCGAATCATTCTTAGATACGCAGAAAAATGTTGGAGGATTGATTGTAGATTATAGTCCAGACGATGTACAAGTAATCATCTCAGGGAACACAGCAAGAATTAACCTAGCTGTACAGCCTGCACAAGGACTAGACTTCATCAACGTCCACATCACTTATGAGGACAATGAGTTAGTAGGTTAATAGAACTAACTTACGGGGAGGTAATGCTCCTCCCCTAATAATATTAAGAGATAGGAGTGAGCATTTGTGGCTAGTGTAACTAACCAAACAGTACAATCTGCTAATACAGTGTACTTTATGATTAAGAACGTACCCATTGCCCGAGCACAGTCAATCTCCGCAGAACGTAGTTTCGGTACTGAAGGAGTTTACCAAATCGGTTCTATCATGCCTCAGGAACACGTTTACTTACGTTACGAAGGTAGTGTTACAGTAGAAAGGTTCCGCATGAAGAAAGAGAACTTAGCGACACTAGGGTTTGCAGCTCTAGGGGAAGAAGTATTACAAATGGATATCTTGGATATCGTACTTTACGATAACTATACCCAAGAAGTAATTGTGGCTTACCGAGGCTGCTCAATCGACACATACAGTGAAGATGTAAGAGTTGGAGAAATTGCTTCCGAGAGTGCGAGGTTCTATTTCCTAACATCGGCAAACGTAAGAGGATAATAGATAACTATGAAGGGCTACTCGGAAGGGTAGCTCTTTTTGTCTAATAATAAAGTGTAGAGGAGAGGTAAACCCGTGGCTAACTATTTTATATTGACGTTGGATACTACCGCACCCGCAAATCCTAGTGTGAAGCTTAATTCCGGTTCCTTATATGCTACGCAACACTTAATCAATCTAACAATAGGTACAGACGATACAGATACAGCAGGATATCAAATGAAAATTTGGGGAGATGTTGACCCTGAGGACAACGTAGACATACAAACAAGTGAGGCAAGTTCCTCATGGATAACTTACGCAACAAACTATCAAGTAAAATTAGCAGAACAAGATGGAAATAAAACTATTCATATTAAAGTTCGAGATAATGTACATAACGCATCTGCAATGGTATCTTCTAGTATTCTACTGGATACAGAGAAGCCAGTTGTTACAGTAACAGAACCAGATGTAAGTGTTATCTCTAAAATTGATGGTAAGAACATTGCAAGCTTTAGCTTCTCATGTGCCAAAGCATTTACCGAGTATAAGGTAAAGGTTGTAAGCAGTGAAGGAGCAGCACACGATTCAGGAGTAATTATTGGTACTTCTAGAGGCTCTACAAACATGGCAGGTACAGGAATATTTGAAGAAGATACACCAATCAACTGTCAAATTACCGGAGGAGATTTAGAAGAAGCGGCTTCAGGAGACGGAGGTAAAATTATTAAAGTCTTCGTTAAGGACGAAGCTGACCAATGGAACGTATAATATAAGGAGGAGGATAAGATGTCTGTCAGTCATTTCTATCTTAACTTAGATACAACAGCACCTACAGTAGATATAGATGCCCCTAAGTATGCCTTCCAAGGCGGGATAGACGGGATATCAATACAATCAGATGAGCGTTTATCCTCCTTCCAAGATATATACGCAATAGATTCAGAAGGGCAAAAGCACGAGTTTGTTTTTAAGTTGAGTGAGGATAAGCAAAAATATATAGGTACAGTATCGTTTAATGAATTTCCCTTTGGGGAGGCAACTGTCTATATAAGAATATCCGATGAAGTAGGGAATACAACCGATGTACATAAAATTAATCTGAATGTAATCTCTTCTTTAATCGGAAATACCCTAACGGCAACAATAGATATAAAATCGTTCACGAGTACGGTATCTCGTGGAGCGCTAGAACCAGAAAGCTACATATCTTCAGGAAATCTCCAAACTACGGTACAGGAGCCGCAAATAGAGACCTATATAAAAACTATGGGTATATCAACGACTAAGAATTAATTACATATTTTAACGTAGGAGGTTGACATATATGAGTAATCGGTTTCAATCAGGTAATACAATACGACTATCCTGTGTATTCAGAGACTTCGATAACCAGATAACTGACCCTACCTTGGTTAGAATAATATTCTATGATTATAAATATAAAATTATAGAAGAGACCTCTTTAAGTCAACAGAATAAGAATTTAGATGGGTCTTATTTCTATGACTATATAATTCCAGAAGGGCACCAAAAGATATTTTATGAGTGGTACGGGGAGATAAATGGAACACCTACAATTAAAAGAGAATTCTTCATTGTAGATTTCATATAGGGGGTGTAGATAATGAAATACTCTATAAGAGGTAGATTAAATGTTGATGAAGGAACAGAGATTATAGAGTTACTGAATCGGTACAGTTTATGGAGGCTAGTTACAGGGGGTTATTATAACGAAGAGGCAGATATAAACGTATTTACATTCGAAGTGTGGATAAACACTAATGAGGATAAGAATGACCTATTTAGAGACCTTAAGCTAGAGGTAGATAGATATGGGGGAAATATTAACTGGCATGAATGTACACATGACGAACCCCTGCATAAGCCATGTGTAATACTTGAAGAGTACGGGAGTGATTAAATGTATCTCTATATGGATGGCGTAGACGACGTTATTGAGGTAAATCACGAGCTCCCTTTCTGTGAAGTGGTAATTGAGGCAGTCTTTTTAGAATCCCCTTCAGGAGGAGGAATACACCACTTCTGGGGCGGTAATTCTCATGGGTGGGCATTTTATAGTAATGAGGACGGGTATGTTTCTAGTGGTACAGAAATATATTGGAACGAAGTGGAGCTTAGTGACGGAAGCTTTTCTGGGGAAATACCGTTAGGAGAGAGGGTTATATATACCGCAGGAAGGAATTATGACTTGATTATCCCTTACACGGATTTTTTCTACTGTAATAGGGTTGGTCAAAGGCATGGGCGGGCTGAGGTGTTTGATGTTAAGGTCTTCAACCGAGAAGGTGGAATAGAATTACATTATGATATGACCACGGGTACCGTCTTAGACCAATCCGGTAATGGGAGACATGGGACATTAATTGGTGGTACTTGGATGGGGAAAGAAGAACCTCTCCCCGAAGTATCTATAAATAATGTAACAAGAGACATTATAAGTAATCAACCGGGAATGGATACATCTATAGTATCATTCTCTTTCGACCAAGAGATTACACAGTGGACGGTAAACGTTGGAGGTAATTCCCCGGAGACCGGAATTATTGCAAATTATGGAGGGGAAACCCCGAAGGGAACCCAAATAACTGCTGAAATAGACTGGACAAAATTACCCCAAGAAGGGGAGAATAGGGTCAATATATACGGACAGAACCCTCAAGGGGCGTGGACTAGTTACGATTCTCCTTAGTAACACTGTACGATATAGTTATATTACAGTTATCTTACAATACTGTTACAAGCCTTGATTTTACTCCTTGATGTGTTACATTAGGTACATACCAAAACACTATTAGAAAAGGAGTTTTATTTTTGAAACTAACAAAGTATTTAATTTCAGGAGTTATCGGGGTATCTATTTTACTAGGAGGTAACAAAGTTCTAGCAGCTACTGACCCTAATAGTATCGTAGACTACTTAGTTGATTCCGGAGAAGAATATAGTTTCTCTGCTAGGGGAGAACTGGCAAAAGAGTACGGGGTAGACAACTACAAAGGTACAGCTAAACAGAACTTGTTCTTATTAGATAAGTTACGAGGAGATACGGTAGCGGTGTACAACCCTAAGGAGGACACACCAAAGCCCACAAAGTCTCAGACTGTACAACCAGAGAAGCCAGTAAAGCAAGAGAAGAAAGAAACCCAAGAACCTCAAGGTAAAGTACTATCTGTTGAAGCAACCGCATATACAGCTTATTGTGACGGTTGTTCGGGAACTACCTATACAGGAATAGATTTACGGGCTAATCCGAACCAGAAAGTAATTGCAGTAGACCCAAATGTTATCCCTCTAGGGACAAAAGTTTATGTTGAGGGTTACGGAGAAGCTATTGCAGGAGATATCGGAGGAGCTATCAAAGGAAACAGGATTGACGTATTCATCCCAAACAAAGATGAAGTTTACAAATGGGGACGTAAGCAAGTTAAAGTAACTATTCTTAATTAAGAGATAAGGACACTATTAATTTAGTGTCCTTTTTTTATGTTGACGTAACTAGAATCTAGTAATACAATAGATTAGAAAACTAACAAACAAGGAGATGTTCAGAATGGTTACGTTCACGGAAAGAGAAGCATTAAGGCAAATGATTGAGTACATTAAGGATGAGAGAAGCAGGTTATGGGATGAGTACGTTAAAATTACCACTAGGTTAAGTGAGCTAGATGAAATTGATAATGTCCATCCACCACAGGAAGAAGTAAAGCAAGAACCTATGAGTCTTCTAGAAGCAATCAATGTACATAATCAGGTATATGGTAGTCCAGATGAAGATACTGATTTAGAAGAAATTATAGAAGAGCCTCAAATAAAAAAGAGGAACTCTGAAATCCAAACCTACAAAGATTATGATAACAGTAAAAGAGTTACAAAAAATAATATGAAAAATTCAAAGTATAGAGATGTGCAAGCAATATCCAAAGATGCTGTAGTAATACTAAAAGAAGCCGGAAGACCGATGAGGACGAAGGAGTTAATTGCAGCTCTTAAAAATGTGGGAGTTAGTGTACATTCACCTTATGCACTTATTCAACAGATTAGGGAATACGAACCCCGAATAGAGAGAGTCAAGTTTGGTTATTACCAATATAGGTAGAGATTGAGCCATTACACTATGTGATGGCTTTTTGTATGTTATAATTGAGGTAGACCGACTACTGTTATATTACTATATAGAGGAACTAATTATAGGAGGAAAACAAATGACTGAAAATTTTGACAACGTGTTAGACGAGTTCAAAAAAGAGGAAACACCCGAGGAAAGAGAGTTCAAGGAAAAGCAGGAACAGAAGCAAGTTATTGACCGAATTATTAGAGGTGTGAACGATGTATTTGAAAAGGATTATAACTTCGAAGATTTAGACATGAAGTTCACAGTTAAGATACAGGCACCTAACGCCATCGAGATTGGTAAGATTCAGGCAAGGCTGTCTGCTTATCTAGGAGGGATGAACAACTACGCTAGTGAGTATATGATTGTCGTATATCAAACACTGGCTACACTCCGTGTTACAGGAAAGGACGTGCCAAAGGAGTTAGCAAAAGACGAAGATATCTATAACCTTGATATCTTGTACACCATTGGGCGTGATTTTCAGCAGTGGCTGAATAACTTTCGGTTTTAAGATACAAAAGCTCGGAGGACTGAAACGGCTATCTAGAACCCCGTATATGCGGAATCTATGGCTCGTAATGAATACCTTTAAGGTATTACCCACTAATAAGGATTTTAGAGAGCTCACAGACGAACAATTAGACTTAATACTGTATTCCCTTGAGGAAGACCATAGAGTGGCTGAGAGGGCACGTAAAGGTCTTTCAGCAGAGTCAGATTACTACGATACATCATTCGATGACGAAGTGTGGAATAAAGAAGTCGGGGATTGGGAAGTTCTTAAAGATGGGCACGACCCAGACGATATTGCCAAACAAGTCGAGGAGCTTACAAAAGCAGAAGACCTTAAAAACCTTTACTCCAAGTTTGACAGCCTAGACGAATACAATAAGTATTTGGAAGAAGGCGGAAAGACTGCACGAGAGACAGAGGTTGAAGGATACATAGATAAACAAATTAGACTAGCACAAGAGAAAGCAAAAGCCATCGAAGCATCCCAAGGTAAGCGTACAGGTAAAAAACTTGTAGATGATAGAGACCTTCCGGGCGTAGAAGAAAAAGAAACTAAAGGTATAGATGACCTAGATAAAGACGCAATTGAAAGGTCTATCAAACTATTTAACCAAACAGATGACGACGATGACGAATATACAGTACTTTAATGGAGGGGTAGAGGGTGATTTATATAATCCTCTACCTTTATTATTAGAAATGAAAGGGGAGTGAATTCTTTATGGCTAACAACAATGAAAAGTTTATATTCCATGTCGAAGCCCAAACGGACAGAGCCATAGCCAAGCTACAGGAAGTTAGCCGCCTAATGGACCAAATCGAACGTACGAAGGTTAAAGGTGAGGATGATTATAACACCACGAACCAAAAAGACATGGATAAGGCTATGCGTAACATCTCTAATATCACAACGGAGTATCGTAAGCTATCTCGGGAAATGCAGGCTATGGAGATTGAACTTAGGGAGACAATGAACTCAATCTATATGCCTAAGTCTCTAACAGGAAATGCTGCTAAGCAAGCTAGACAAGAGATAGAGCAGATGAAATCTCTTGTTGGTTCTTATGTAAACGATACTGTAACTCAACAGAGAGCTTTAGACGGGGCGTATGAGAAGTCGCTATCCACAATGAGAAGACTATCTACGTACCAACAGAACTACTCACGTAACTTCAAGCACATATTTAGCTCTAATGACATTCGTAACCTTCCTCGTGAATATAGAACAGAAACAACAACAGGGAGCGACGGACAAAATATAGAGAAGCAAGTTCTAGACAGGCGTAGAGCAAGAAGAATAGTTGACGCACTAACGGACGATAAAGAGGGAAGTACAGGAGTTCTAGATAACGTACAGTCGCAAATTCGGGAAGCAAACAAGTTAGAAAGACGTAGTGAAAGTGCTTCTCGTAGAGCAGCCGCATCTAACTACATGTCACACCAACAGGCATCTAACTTCGCTAAAGACTTCCAAACTTCTCAGCAAGATTATGTAAAATTAAGAGAAGACAACAAAGAATCAATGGTAGACCTTGGATTTGAGCGTACTAGACTAGGTAAAGAGATTGAAACAATTCAATCCCAAGAATACACAACTCAAGCTGAGAGAGATAAAGTTGTAGCTATGCAACGTACTATTGAAGCCATTGACGAGGAGTGGGACGCTAGAGACACTCTAAACGAAACACTAGAAAGAACTACTGCTAACCTAAAGGCATTCGATAAACAGATACGAGAGGCTGATGACGGTAAGGGGGCAGAGGTTAAACCTGAACGAGGAACATTCCGAGGGATGGTCTATGAACGTGCTCCTGCTATTGGTTTAGCTCTTGGTGGAGCTGTAGGGATGGCATTTGGAGGACTATACTCCAAAGGAACACAAGTCAACCAATCTATTAGGGATGACGTAATCTCTATCGGACAAAGAACAGGTCAAGATGATTGGAGAGAAAATGTAAGACTCCAAGCGATGAGAGCCGGAATGGACGACTACCTAGGATTGTCAGGACAAGAGATGCTTAGCTTCCAGAATGCGTACCTATCAAACCGTGGATTCCAAGACCTTGATGATTTACATACAGCAATGTCATCTCAGGCAGAGTTCAGCAGAGTAACAGGGCTAGGAGCAGAAACTACTACCCAGTTCTTCGACCAACTATTCGGGTCTGCAAAGATGACAGGAGATAGTGTCACAGACATACAGGATGCTTTTGTAGGGGCAATTGAGCGTAGTGGAATGAAAGGTCGAGAGGAAGACCAACTAAACGCACTTAATTCTATTGTAGATAGCGTAGGGCAAGGGCGAACAATCGGACAAGAAGAAGTCATGAATATTATGGGGCTGCAATCCCTATTAGCACAATCCGGTCATGAGTCCTTACGAGGAGGTACCGGAGGACGGCTACTAACAGACCTAGACCAAGGAATACGAGAAGGGTTCAACAACCCCAAAGCTAGACTCCTATTCGGTCAAGGTACCGAGTATCAAGGACTGTCTGGTAGGTGGGAGCTACGTAAGCAGATGGAAAAAGGGGTTAGTGATGTTGATAACGTTAGACGACTAGCGCAGGCTGCTTCTGGGTACAGTTCCGATGAAGGAATCCAGAATGATGCGTTAGCAACCCTAGCATACGAGGTGTTTGGTACAGGGATATCTTCCGAGCAGGCGGAAGGGATAATGGAAATGTACCGTTCCGGAGAATTAACCCAAGAAAATATAGATAGTGTACAGACAGGGGATTTACAGGAAGGGGCTACCCTATCTGAAGAAGCTCTAGAAAGGTACCAAGGGTCTAGAGAAGCTATCGGAGAGCAGAGTGAAGCCGTTACGGAGTACCAATCTTCAAGACTATCTGACTTAGGAGATTCGGTACGAAAAGTAAACACTGCAATGGGGGGACTAAACCCAGTCATTTACGGAGCTATTGTGGCTCTAGGGGCATTATCTGTAGCCGCACTAGGTACAGCAGCTTCCTTCGGAATGTCTAGAGGAATACGTCGTGCAGCTTCAGGACGATACGGACAGAGTAGAAGTGGGGGAGTTAACCGAAGGTCAGACCGTCACCGTGGAGGGGGCGGAGGCGGAGGAGGCGGTGGAGGATACTTCTGGGGAGGCGGAGGAGACGGTCGCAGAAGAAGAGGGGGCGGAGGCGACCCGAACACGAGAACTGGAAGAAGACAAAACCGCAGAGGCGGAAGAATGAGAATGGGTGGAAGGTTTGGAAACCTATTTAACTTAGCCAGTATGGGAATGGCTACTGTTGGAGGATGGTTCGACCCATCACAAAGAAAGGGCGGACTACCTAACACTGGACCAAGTACTCCAAGAGGGGGCAGAGGTGGAGGAATTGGAAATATGTTCCGTACAGGGGCTCAAGGAGCTCAAAACCTCTTTGGAAACGCCCTCCAAGGAACTAAAAACTTCTTCGGAAAGGGAGGACGAGGAGAAGGACTAGGTAACATACTTCAAAAAGGAGCCCAAGGAGCTAAGAACCTATTCGGAGGAGGTAAAGGTGGAGGCGGAGGACCGGGAATCCTATCTAAAGGAATGGGAGGACTAAGCAAAGTAGCCGGAAAAGCCTTTATGCCTCTAAACATTGCTATGGGTGTAGGTAGCGTTCTATCTGCTCCGAAAGAGGAGAAAGGTAGAGCTGTAGGAGAGGCTACCGGAGGAATTGGGGGAGCCTTAGCAGGAGGAGCCGCAGGAGCCGCTATCGGTTCTGCTATCCCTATCGTAGGTACCGCTGTTGGGGGAATCATAGGAAGTATAATCGGAGGTATGGGAGGTTCTTCTCTCGGAGGATGGATTGGGGATAAAGTCCAAGGAGCCGGAGGATGGCTTAAAGATAAGGCTTCCGGAGCAGGAGAATGGCTAAGTGAGAAAGCTAAAGGAGTTGGAGGATGGTTTAAAGGTCTATTCGGGGGAGGTAAAGATAAAGAAGAGTCATCCGATATGAAAGGACAGGTAGACCGAGAAACTACAACTAACAAAGCCCGTACTGAGGAAAAACGTGGGGATAATATTTCCGATGAAAGAACCAACCTAGACCGACAAGAGAATGTAATCCAAGAAGCTAAACGGGTTTTACACCAAGCTAGAATGCAGAATGGTATCCTAGGTATGTCAGGTTCGCTAGCTTCAGGAGCAGCTATTGGAGGTCAATCAGGGAGCTTAAGCTACTTACCAGACGGGACAAAATGGGAAAACGCCCATAACCTATCTCAAAGTGATTTAGGATACACTGATGGTAGATTGACAGCTCAAGACTTAGACAAGTGGATTGAATCTAAGACTTCATCTAACTCTCTAATGAGAGGGATGGGGGAACAGTTCTTCCAAGCAGGTCTAGAGTCCGGGTTAGACCCAAGGTACTTGATTGCACACGCAGGACTAGAGACTGGATGGGGAAGCCCTACTAGCGGATACGCTAAAGACGGTAACTGGTTCGGAATCGGAGCATTCGACCATAACCCAGATAACGCTAAGAACTACGGATTAGGAGTAACCGGAGGAGCTAAATGGATTGCTGAAAACTACTACGGTAAAGGGCACACTACCCTAGATAAGATGCACAAAGCCGGATATGCTACAGACCCGCAATGGTCATCTAAGATAGCCAATATAATGGGTCAAGCACCAACAGGAACAGGAACAATACGAGTAGACTCTACTATAAATGTTCAAGTTTCCGGAGACGAAAGTGTAGCTTCTCAGGTTAATAACAGTAGAGAGCTACGACAGACGGCAGAAAACATCCAAAATAGAATTTACAGTTCTATGAGCTATCATTCACAAGATATGAGAAGGGTCTAACCCTTCTCTAACCTTGTAAGTAGAGAGGAGGATATAGTTGACAACTATTGTAAAAAGATACCCTACATTCGATATCGAGTTTGTTACGGAAGATAGTGAATACATTTTACGATACGATACAGAAGAACAACTAACGCAGGATGATTTAGAAGAAGCTATTATATCATTCAGTGTTAAGAATGCTATGGAAGACGACAGCCCAGTATTCTCCCTTGTTTTATTAGCTAAGGAAGAATGGGATAAAGTGTTAACATCGAATGACCTTGTAAGAATTAAAGCTATTCCAGATGTAACCAAAGGGGAGCCAGATAACCCGTACATTATGGTAGGTCTCATATCAGACGTACACAAGGAAGGGGAGTACGCAGATGGTATCCTTCTATATCGGGTTACAGGTAGAGCTATGGCTAAAGCACTCATGGACTTCGAAGTAGGAGTTATACAAGAAGTATCTACTGTAATTACAGATTTCGGGTGGCTTCCTGATGATGAAGAACGGGGATTAAAATTCACAAATAATACTGCGGCAGGTATTGGGAAAGAATTAATGGATAAGCTTGTATATGAGTACGCTAAGTACAGCTTTTCAAGTAATAGTGGTTTACGGGATTATCTAGAATACCAATTTGAGAGTTGGGATGAATACGAGTCTTTAGCGGATGTGACAGCATTCATTAATTACGAAGGAAGTATTCGACAGTTCCTTGAAGACATAGCCGCAAAGCCATTTAATGAATTATACTTTGATTTCACAAAGGAAGGTACCTGTGCTATCGTAATGCGACCTACCCCATTTGACCCTGATAAGTGGGATAAGCTAAGACCTTATGAAATAACTAGCGACTCGGTAGTAGAGGAATCATTCGGTAAATCAGATGCAGAAATGTATTCAGTGTTTGTTGTTCAGGCACCAAACCTAGCGGAATATAATGCTATGGACTTGGGGGTATTCCCTCAGTTCAACGAATCACTCATAGATAAGTACGGGTATAAACGATTAGATGCAGAAAATAGGTACCTACTTACTGAGGGATTATCAAACGTTTTAGAAAGTTATCAGCCGGGAGAGGGTGAAGATGGGGAAACAATACCACCACCACTATACGAAGAGCTTCTGGAATTTATTACTGATAACGAGCTATCCGATGAGGAGACGTTAAGAACAGATAGGAATTCCGTCCATACTTCGATTGCAGAAGAATTCCCGGGACTCACATCGGATATGGTGGATATGGTAATTGATAGCGTAATAGACGAAGATTTTACTAGAGACCGATACAACGTAATATCCTTTACGACAGGGGACGAGGAACTAGACCGCCAGATAAACGAGGAGAGAGAAGCATCGGGGGAGAAGTTAAAAGAATTCACAAAGAAGTTATTCAACTGGTATTGTGAAAACGCCAATTTCTATAGCGGAGACCTACGAGTTCTAGGTAATCCGATGTTTCGGTTAGGGAGTATAATTAGGTATAGGGACTTCGAACGTAATGATGTTTGGGAATTTTACCTAGAATCAGTACAGCATGAATTTAGTTTTACTAACGGATACACCACTATATTAGGAGTAACAAGGGGATTACCTAAAAATGGAAAAGATAGATTTACTAATATGTGGGGAACATCCGAAGATTTCAAGGGAGGATATCTAGGGGAAGCCTCTTTAGAAGAACTACTAGAACGTGCTGAAGAAACTAGAACATCCGGAAACTTAACTGAAGGACAGCCGTGGAGCCTAGCAGGCGGGGGAGATGTAGCCATGTCAGCCCTAAACACTGCAAGAGAGATGGTTAGTAGACCCTCAACCTATACGTGGGGAGGAGGAAGGACAGGGAGTAACCCGTTTGCTTCTTCACACATTAGGGTAGACTGTTCTTCATTCGTTTGGTGGTGCTACTACACTCACGGGGTATCTCTAAGCGGAGGTAAGACCGGAATGACGACAGACACGATAAAGAAAGACCCTAAATTTAAGGTAATAAGTACCAGAGGCTCCGGAAAGGCAACAGCATCTACCAAACTACTACAAGGAGACCTCGTTTACTTCGATACATACAAGGCAGATGGGCACGTAGGTATATATTCTGGTGGAGGGACATTCATCGGAGCACAAGGAAGTACGGGGATAGCTGTAGCAAATATGGAAAAAGGGTATTGGTACGATAAGTTTAATGGGCACATCTTGAGGTACGGAGATTATACACCTACACACAACCCAAGTGGACCAAGTATAAGATAAATAATAAGATAGGAGGAGTAAAATGGCTGATAACGAATTTGGACAATTCCAGACTCCACTCTCTCCTTTGAGGTTCCAATCTCAGCTAGGGAAGGAGGCTCGTAGGAGATATAACGAGGGTAAGAATGTTATAAGGTTATCACTTGCAAGAGTGGTAAAGGTTAACTATAAATACAATACGGTAGACGTTGTAACTATTTTACACAGGAACGCACTAACCAAGAACCCGGCAGACGGGGGGAAGTTCTCTGCAAGATTACCTGTCCAGTTTGGGGGTAAGACACCTGACGGAAAGGTTTATGGTGCAAATACCTTAGTTACCGAAGGTTCCCTAGTATTAGTGGGGTTCCTAGAGGGTAATAAAGATTACCCTATTGTATTAAATATCTACGGAGATACAGATAACCAATCACAACTTACAAGAACAACGTTTACAGGGGCAGACGCTACAGACGAAGACGTACAACGAGAGCTGTGGCAACTGTTTACTCTGTACCCCTCGATGACATATACGAACACTGACGGTAACGGGAATAAAGAAGTAACTTTCTCAGGTAAATCGTTCATGTACATAACAGATACAGACCCTGAAAATCATTATGTAACCGATGAGAGCTTTGATTATGACCACTTACCTAGCTCTAGATATGCAAACGGGGATTTAATAGAGCCTAAATCTCCTACAGCTCCTACCGTCTTATACGTCCACCAAGGGGTGTATGGAGACCACAGGGTTACGTTCTTCATTAAGTCTGACGGAACAGTGAGACTAGGTAGTAGACACAAGGACGGGGAAGGTATAACTTTCCAAGAACTAAAGACAGATGGTTCCTTCTCAGTTGTACAGAAGAATGATACAACAGACCCGGAAGCAGAATCCCATAAGTTTTCACAGTTTCAATTAACAGAAGATGGGAACTTGTTATTACAATCCCAAGACCATAAGTTAGAAGTTACCTCCGATAAAGGGGTACTAATTAACGGTAGACCTATCCTAACCACTGGTGGGGGCGGTGGAGGTGGAGATGGTGGAGGAGGGGGAATACCTCCCGGAGGTGGAGGAGACCCAGACTTCGACTTATCGGAGATAGAAGCGGAACTAGAGGCTCTAGGGAAAGAAATTCTAAGTGTCAACAGTTCAATTGATGTCATAAATGGTAGAATCCGATTGAAAGCAGATGCTGTAATAGTTGATAACCTAAATGACCTTTTAGAAATACATTCCGCAGCGTTTGAAGTAATATTCGACCGCATCGAAGCAACTGTCACAAGAAAAGAAATAGACCTAGATTTAGATGAAATACGAGAGCAGACAGGAAAGCTACTCGATGCAATCAATACAGAAATAGAAGACATCCTTGGAGAGATATCAGGGTTAGATGAATACCTTGAAGGGGCTTTCCGGGACGGTATAATTGAAGAGTCAGAAGCACACGCCATCTACATGTATATAGACATCCTAAATACCGAGAAGGTAGATGTCGATGTCCGATTTAATGACTTATACTTCAACCATTACCTATCTGAAGAGAAGGCAGAAGACCTATGGAACGCTAAAGTAACATTCGATGCTAGACACATTGAGTTAATTGATGCTATTGAATACGTCGTAACCTTAGGTAAGGTGGGAGAAGACGAACGGGTACTGATTGACACAGCATTCGAGAACTACAGAACATCTATCTCAGAGCTATCAGAAATGATTGCTATTGCTACAGAGGCTGTAGTCCAAGCTATGGCAAAAGAAGCCGAGGATAATGCTAAAAACTATACCGAAGCACAGGTCAAGATACTAGCAGATGAGATACGGTCTAAGGTAGAATCTGAAACGTTTGAAGAGGTAGTAGGCAATCTGGAATCCTCATATGCAGATATAGAAGAACAAGTTGCTAATACTAAAGCCGAGGTCGAGGCAGTTTCTAGAAGGATACCATTCAGAGCAGAGATTATTAGTACACAAGGAAATATATTTAAAAATGGAATGATAAGTACAACTTTATTCTGTAGAGTGTACCGAGGAGACGAGGAAGTAACAGACCAGATAGAGGCTAGTCGATTTAGATGGACTAGAGTATCTGATGACCCGGAGGATGACAATACATGGAACACTAGCAACTCCACAGGAAGAAAGACTCTAACACTCACCCCTTCAGACGTACACGGTAGAGCTACATTCAACTGTGATATTTTTGGAGAGTAGGCTACACATACAATATGTTATAATACAAGTAGAGTAATAAAAATAAAAGGGGTGATAATCCTATGGACATAATTGCTACAGGGCAAATTTCCATTATTGACTATGACGATGCTGTTACTCTTTCAGGATTTATTTCATCTAACCATCCGAAGACACAACAGCACAACCCAGACACGGATACGTATATCCCGGACTGGTCTTCAATGAATTTAGTACTAGTTGCTTCATTGTTTAAGATGGGCTCTCCTAGTGACATTATTAGCTCTTCACAAGTACATAACGTAGAGTGGTTTGACGCAGCTAGCCCAACTACTAAAATCGAAACAGGAGGAGCTTATGAAGTAAACAACGAGAGACTAACTATACGACAAAATATACTACAGGGTAAAAGTTCTATTGATTTTATTTGTGAGGTTACTTATGCAGATGCAGGAACTGGATTGACCCTTTTACATAAAATGAGTATTTCGTTGAGCAAAGTAGAAAACGGAGGTAGTGTTACTTCTGCGGTAGCTTGGATGCCAAACGGTAACATCTTCAAGAATAATAAGGTGTCTACATTGATTGCAGAAGCTGATTTGTGGAGAGGCGGAAACGTAGATACAACCAATGTATCGTACCAATGGTACAACCAAGACCCCTCTATCGTACAAGACCAAGGTGGGGGCGTAGGATGGAGAAAGTTAACATCTACTACCAACTCTGGTGAGACGGGGTACACCGCTCGTAGAATGACGGTTCCCGCAGATGCTGTACCTAACATAGAAGTATATAAGATTGTCATAACTGATACAGACTCTGGGAGCGTTACGTATAACCAAACGTTTCAAGATACGGTAACGTTCCTAGACCAATCCGACCCAATACAGGTTGTTATAACTTCTACGGGAGGGAACGTATTTAAGAACGGACAAGGGAATACAACGTTATCCGCAGAACTGTTCCAAGGGGAAGAAGAAATTGACCACAATGGCTCAGAATATACTTACAAATGGTATAAGTATGATAAAGATGGAACACTGATTACTGACTTTGGAGGGTCAACTAGTTATAGAACAGGTAAGACCATTACAGTCGATGACGAAGATGTAGATGTTAAAGCTACATTTATTGTCGAAGTAGAATAATAGAGGAGGAGATATAGAATGGTTGTTGCAGTAGGACAATTTACCATTTATGACTTAAACGATATAGAAAGAGGTCCTACGGAGCCATCTAACCCCTCAGAAGATATGGTATGGTTAGACACTTCTGGTGAAGAGCCATACCAACTTTACATATACAAGGGCGGGAGGTGGAGACGTACTGATTATGAGAGTCTAGAAGAGCTTGACCCAGAACAATACACAATAATTAAGGATTCTCAACAGGCTATTAGAGACCTAGACAACGACGGGGTGTTAACTCGATACGAACGAAGTGTAATCCGAGGAGAGATTGCAAATATTATCGGGGATTACCTCAACGGGGACGAAAAAATGCCTACCATCACTCAAATTGATGCAGGGCAGGTCGGGGACTTATACGCTTTAAGACAAGAATCTCGTGACCTAGGGCTGCCAACAAACAACGCAACCTATGTAAGGGTAGGAACTGCTTACACAGCACTACGTACCTACTTATCAAGCCTTACTATTAAAGCTTGGGATATTAATACAGAGGGTTCTACAACAGTAGATAGTGAAATGTGGGACAGCGTATGGGAAGAGTACTATATAGCTTATAACTACCTAAGAGTTACCAACAATGAAAGAGCTAAGCAATATGCGGATGATAAAGCAGCAGCCGCAGAGAAAGCCGCTAAAGGCTATGCCGATGACATGAAAACAGATATCGACAAAAGCATCGGAAATGTTGAGGAATCTATAGACGGTTTAGGGGAGTACATCGACGGAGCCTTTAGGGACGGGGTTATTGACAGTTCCGAAGTAGGAGCTATCCGTACTTATATTAACACATTAAACAGTGAAAAGGCTAATATGGATAACCGCTATAACACAATATACGGAGATACGGACTTAACAGGTTCCTACAAGACAAACCTACTAAGCGCTAAGAACGCATATAATACCGCCCATACAAACTTAATTAATACGATTAGTTCTGTAATATCAGATGGTAAGGTAACAGAAGCAGAACGTACCTCTGTGGACACTAGGTTCACTGCTTACAGAACAGCATTAGGAGCACTGTCTACACGCTTAGACGAGGCAATCAATAGCATTGCTCAAGTTAAAGCCGATAGAGCTCTAGCGGATGCTGAGAGGTTTGCAGAGAGTGAAGCATCTAAAGCTAAAAACGATGCTATAGCTGCTGTAAATAACAGCGACCAGTTTGAGGAAGTAGCCATAACAAATCCAATAACTATAGAAGCTCCGGTATCTACGCTAGCCCTACCAAGTTTCGAAGGGAGACACCACGACTCGTGGACCGGTGTGGGAGCTAACATACTGAGGAACGGGGATTTTTCCCTAGGTACGGAGCACTGGTTAAATCTACCTAACCGACAGACAGATGGGGACATAGTGTACGTCTCCCAAGGGTACTCTTGGGGTATCCGGTTTGGGCGGACTCCCGTTAAGGTAGTGCCCGGGGAGACATACACGTTTTCAGCCCTAGTTAGGCAATCCACAGGTAGCACTTCGGGGGCTAGATTAAGGTTTAGTGTCGGGGATGCGGTCGGCTCAGCCGGGACATTCCAACTCTATGCTAATGTAAACAGCACGGAATGGACGAGATACAGTATAGTAACAACTATACCGAAGGAGATAGAATATATTAACGGGTATATCCTAAACGCAGATAATAACGGAGATGAACAATTACATATAGCCCAAATAAAAATAGAACTAGGAGCCAATGAGAATACAATATACACCTCCGCCCTTGAGGACGTATGGGCAGCTAACGGTAACAGGATTCAACCAATATATAGCCCAACATTTAGTAGTATTACCGACCTTACAATCAACGCAGGATTTTATGGAGACGGAACCCATAATGATGAATTTTCTTGGGATATTCGAGGTAACGCCATTAAAATTAGTCGGTGGAAGGATATATATTTATCCGATTTAGAGGGTTGGAGGTTTTCGGTAGCGTACGATGGGTACAAGAGGCTCCGGCTTGAAGACGGGGATTTAGGGGAAAGAGATAAGAATGCAATCCCTAGCGCAGTGAAGTACGATGGTATCTTCCTATCGTATGGAACCTCAGGAGAAGGAATTGACATCATCGACTCGACTAGTTGGGAAGGTAGCGCTCACGACACTCTGATAGTAACTATCTCAAACGAGGATTCGGGATGGGGAGCAAGATACAACCCCTCTCCGGACGAAGTGTCGGCATATTTCAACGGATGGAGGATGTGTAACGGGACTTACAACACCCCCTATAATGGCTCAGGTAACAAAGTATGGTACCCTATAGGGGATACGAACTTAAATAGGTCTACGATGTCGGAGGATGTTGAAGGCTCGGTTTACGACCCTGTACCTGAAGACCTATCCCCTTCTGTAAACGACGGGTTAATTAATCCTTACCAACTAGTTTACAAGCTAGAAGAGCCTATACAAGAGTTTGTGAACTATATCGGGATACTTGAGTTAGTTCAAGGGGATAATGAGATATTAATTACGTATCCGGATAATAGCCCTGAAATAACTAAAGGTACGTATAAGTACGCTACTAACTTAGCTACCTTAACCGAAACAGTCAGGCAGTTAGTACCTACCTTGCAAAGAAGATTAGCCCTTGCAGAAGAGGTCATTACAGATGACTCTATCGTTCATACGGTAATGAGTTCTAGGGAATACGAAATTAGCTTACAAGGAAAAGCAGATACTGAAGCCCTTGGGGATTTAGCATCTAAGGGAGAACTAGACGACTTAGCAGGAGAATTAGAAGGACAAATAGGAGAGGCTATAGGCGCTATAGACTTTTCACCGTTTGTTACTAAGTCAGACCTAGACCAGACTACAGATGCAATTACAGCTAAGTTCCTAGCAACCGGAGGGATGAACTTAATCCATAACTCTATTGGGTTCGCAGGTACTGATTTCTGGGAGGATGTGTACCCTACAGGTATCGGAAAAGTCGCCACTACAAGCTCCAACGAGTTAGACACTCTAGGATTCGGTAGCGGATTCCTATTCACTCCAACAGGGGGTAATAAAGGTATATACCAAGATATAGATGTAATACCGGGACAAATATATACATTGTCATGGTACCTTAAGAAAATCACCTCAGGAAGTACGGACTCACATAGGTTCTGGATACAGATACAAGAAGACGGGGTAACCACCCAACAGATTGCAAATAACCGTGCTACTGTTACTGATGGGTTCGAGGCAAGACATATGAACTACGTCCCTAACTCGACTAGGATAAGACTAAGATTCATCGGGTACTCAAGCGTAGAAGCAATCCTTACAGGTCTAATGTTAACAATTGGAGATATCCCTTTACAATGGTCTCTAGCAACAGGAGAACTTTATAACACGAACATCCGTATGGATATGAAAGGGTTAAGAGTTTCCCAGTTTAATAAAGACATGCGTGAAATAGGATACACAAGTATGTCACCTGAAGAGTTTGCAGGGTACTACGACACAGAAGGTAACGGAGTCTTTGAGAAAGTATTCCACCTAAACGAGGATGAAACAGTAACTAAGAAGCTAAGGGCACGAGAAGAGATAACAATGGGAAGTATTAAGATTGTAAACATAAACAGTTCAACAAACAAAGGTTGGGCATTCGTACCAATCGTAGAAGAGTAAGAGCCAACAGTGAGGAGGTAATTAAGTGGCTTTATCAGGGACATTTCGTACAAACGTTGGAGCGGGTTGGAGACTACAGTTAGAGTGGTCTGCAACCCAGAATATAACTAATAATACGAGTACAATTACAGCACGACTATACTGGATGAGTTTAGGGTCTGCGTACACAGTTAACTCGTCCGCATCTAAAAGCGGGAGGGTTACAATAGACGGAAGTAACTCCTCTTTTAGCGGGAGTGGATTAGCAAGACTAAGTTCAAACCAGAAAAAGCTCGTAAAGACTTATACTAGAACAGTAAGCCATAACTCTAACGGAACGAAGAGTGTATCAATAAGCGCTTACTTTGATATAAACGTAACACTTAGTGGTAGGTACTATGGACGGGTATCGGTTAGTGGTACCGCATCATTAAATACGATTCCTCGTAAGTCTACCATGACCACAAGTAGGAACTGGACAGCAGGAAGTAATAGAACCATAACTATAAGTAGAGCATCTACGTCATTTAATCACCAAGTGTACATAGACGTACAACGTAGTACTGGGACATGGACAAATATAAAGAGAATAGATTTTAGCACATCCCAAACGTCACGGTCTACGAGCTTTACAGCAGCACAACATAAGGCTATATTCACCGCACTTAATGGAAGGACATCTGCTCCTGTAAGGATGAACTTACGGACGTATAGCGGGTCTACATATCTAGGAGTTAATACTTATACTGGAACCGTATCCGCCCCATCTGCAAGCGTAGTTACAATCACAAACCCCACAGGGGTAAGTGTATCGAGCGGACAAGGGCATAACACAGTTTACATCGACCAAAGCATTGGTATAAGTATAAGTAGAAGTAATAGCGGATTGACTCATAGATTACAGTTTAAGGACTCTAACAGCGGGAATATTATACATACCGCAAATAACGTAGGAACTTCCTATACTTGGACTCCTTCTGCCGCAGAACGAGATAGACTGTATGCAAGAACACCTAATGGTATTGAATTTGATGGGCAGATTGACGTAACCACTTACTATGATGGGGTACAGGTTAGAGGGGTCGCAGCCAAAGACATCAACTACCGAGTAAGGAATAGTGAACCAACTTTCACAGCCAGTCAAATTTCACACGACGATACTAACTCTACAACTACAGGGATAACAGGCAACAATCAATATATCATCCAGAACCACTCTACGCTGAGAGCACGAATTATTAGTGCCGCTACAGCACGGAACGGGGCTACGATGAGGGAGTACAGGATTTCTGTATCAGGAATTAACAAAACACAAACAGGTACTGGATACAATACATTAGGAACCATAAACGCTTCCACGGATGTTACACTAACTGTATCTGCTATAGATAGTAGAGGGATGGAGACAAGAGTTACAAGGACAATACCAGTTGTACCATATAAGAGCCCAGTAGCTAATACAAGGTCTAGACGAGTGAACGGGTTTGAAGATAATACCACAATTTCTTTAAATGGGAGTATTTCCCCTCTTCGAGTTGGGTCTTCAAACAGGAACTCAGTCGTATCAGCTCAGTTCCAGTACAGAGAACAAGGAAAAGGTAGTTACACATCATTGACCTCCTTCTCTATCACATCTAACATACCGAACTATTCAGCTACAAATAGAACAATAATTCTAGATAACCAAAGGTCTTGGGATGTTCGTGTAATCGTTAGAGATAGATTAGGAACTACACAGATAGATAGAATTGTAGAAGTTGGTAGACCGATATTCTTTATGGACAAAGAGCTTAAATCATTAGGGTTTAATGACTATCCACAAGACCCGAGTGAGTTTAGGTTTAACGGACGACTAGTATTTGGTTCCACTTTATGGGCAGATACAGGCTCCGGAGGATTAGGAGAAGGGGTAGGGGCTATTGAATTAAATAACTCCGACATCATCGAAGCTAACGGAATATACTTCCGAGACGTTTCTCAGGACGATAATGGGGAAGGCTTACTCTTTATTAAATCTGGGTACCCTGCGGGCTCTACAAACAGGGCGCACCACGATAACTTCCTTGTGAGGAACGGTACTGCCTACCTAAACGGAAAACCCATAGGAACTTCAGATAACGAGATATTGTGGTCGGGGGCTATTTATATGCAGGGCGGACAGACTGTCACTCCATCTAAGGCAATAACTAACTGCCCTACCGGATGGATACTCGTTTGGGGGAGATACGCTAGTGGAACAGCTTATAACGATAACTGGCACTTCACGTTCATACCCCGGGCTTGGCAACAAGTAAGAAGTAGTAACGGAGGTATTCAGGTACCTCTAGGCTCTTCCAGTGAACATTTTGCTAAGTATCTCTACTGTTCCAACACAACTATTACTGGACACGATAGGAACAGAGAGGCTCCGTTTAACACAAGAGTATTGAGATATGTAATATCTTATTAATAACTAGGAGGGTAGGTTGATAATTATGGAGATATATTTGTTTGTTGAGGAAGACGGTACCATATCCGGAACGAGTTTCACGGAAGAGGCTAATACTGTTAAGGTAATAGTCTCTGAAGACCATCCTGTTATACTATCATTTGGTAAGTATAGGTATATAGATGGGGAGTTAGTAGAGGATTTAGACCTCGTTCTAGAGGAAGTTAAACACAGTAAAGATTTAGAGCTAAACAAGGCATGTAGTGAGTCCATACTAGCCGGGTTTGAGCACGAGATTGACGGAATAGTATATCACTTTTCCTACGACCTAGAAGCTCAAATAAACTTTGGGGATGCTATAACAGCACTTAGTAAGGAGCTACTTGAGGATGTCGGATGGACGGTAAAGAGAGATGGAGAATACGCCCGTATCCGGCTAAACAAAGAACTCATGGAAGACATATCCTTGACAATACTATTACATAAGGAGAGGAAGATATCTCGGTATAGGGATGAGCTTCTTCCTCTTGTCAGGGCAGCAGAAACAATCGAAGAAGTGGAAGCTATTACTTGGGACTACGTACCGGAAGAAGGTGAGAGTGGATGAACTCCGTCGAGATAAGAGAAGCCGATGTCATCTTCTATAGACCTAAAGGTTTTATTGGTAAAGTAATCAGTAAAATTTCCAAGTCTGAGTACAGTCATGTATCTATTGCAGTAGGTGACGGGGTAGTTTTAGAAGCTACCAGATTCGTTAAATCTAGGCTGTCTGGGCTTACATACGATAAAGAGATACACCATGTATATCGGTTGAATAATCTATCCCCTAAGGACGTAGAAACAATCGTACAGAACGCATTAACTCTTCAAGGGGTAAAATACGATTACAAACAAATAGTCGGAATGTTCTTTAAAGTCCTATTCAACTTAGAAAAGAGCCCGTTCAACAACTTAAATAAGTTCATATGTTCTGAGATTATCGACAAGGCATTTATCATGTCAGGAATACCTAGAGCGGATAAGGAACATATACTAGACATAACCCCGCAAGAGTTATTAGATAAATACGACCTACAAAGGGTTTACTGAAGGTGGAGTAGTTACTAATTACTTCACCTTTTCCTATATTACTATAAGAGAGGTGAATTGATATGACGATGGCTGACGGAAGAGGACAACTACAAAAGATAGCCTTCCAAGTCGGAAACACTTGGTTCAGGTTTGCCATAAACCCAGAGAACTACGCCCATAAAAAACCACATAGAACGACAGCAATAAAAACAAAGAGCAGGATTGTAATTGAAGACTTCCAAAGCGACATCCCTACTATCTCTATTAGAGGTACCACAGGGTTTAACCCAACTGGTAGAGTGGCAGACAGAGGGATAAACAAAATTAGAGAAATGAAGAGTTTCCTAGAAGAGTACGCTAAAATGGGAGGAAACGGTAGAACAGCATCGGAGGATTTCTACTTCCATAACTACACGAATGGGGAAAGTTTTGTAGTACATCTATCTCCGGAAGGGGTATCGTTTACTCAAGATGTGAATTCACCGCTTACGTATAAATATGATATAACTTTCACGGTCTTAAGGAATGCAGGGGAACCTTCCGAGGACGATATAATAGACCCAGAAATTGGCAATAGGTTCCCATCAATAGCTGTTCCAGATTCTAACCAGTACTCCCCATACCCGGTAGATGACTGGATGTATCAAGAGTACGCCCCCTTACCGGAAGACAATATCCACGGGGACGGTTCCTATCGACCACACGAGTCAGCACCAAATAGAGAGCCTATTAATCCACAGGAACCTTCACATATGTCATATGAACAAGGGGTAACGGGGATGGGCTATTACATAGGTTACTACGGGAGGTATGGAATGGTATGAAACAACATTCAGATTTAATCAGGTTCTTATCGGATATAAAAGTAACTAGTGATGGCACCGTGCCTATGAGTAACCTAGAGCATTCAGATATATTTGTTTCAGAGCTATACGAGCCAGAATACTCGGTATCCGTCCTAGCTATTATGACCTTGAGTTACATTAACAATGGGGAATTTGAGGAGGTAAGTACACCTGTACATCCTGAAACAATTACAGGTAAGGTGTTAAGCAGCGACCTATCAACCTACGCACCAGAAGTTTATCTCTTAACTAGACTAATTGTATTGGAAACATTCTCACTCGTATTTAGTATTCATGAAAGACGAGACAACTTAAGGTACGTATCGAAACGAGATATTGCTAGGGTGAAGAATAATATAAATTATCTTACCGATTACCTAGGGACAGAGGATAAATACCTGAATATGATTGAACCTCTTAGAAACATACATGTATCACTAGGATATATCGAACACCAGATTGACGTTATTATAAGCAGTGGGAGGGGTAGATAATGGCAAAGTTTAGACAGCATATAGTTTCCGATGGAGACACAATACAATCTATTGCACAGAAGCAATTAGGAGATATGACTAGATGGGTTGATATTGCTAGGTTTAACAACCTTAGACATCCGTATATTGTTGGTACAATAGAGGAGAAGATGATGAACCCAGAGCATTTAGTAACCATCGGAGATACAGTACTAATCAAGATATCAGCAGACAACCAAGAAGACTTAATTACCTCCCTCCGACATGCTACAGAATACGACCAAGAAGAAATGTACGCTCTAGCCTTAGGTAAGGATTTAGATATTATGCCTAAACCTAATGTGTATGGTGAGGTTAAGAATGAAACAGAACCCCTAGAACTGAAAGGAAATCGTAAAGGGGATGTAGCAACTGTACGAGGAGTAGAGAACCTTAAACAGGCTCTATTTATCAGATTGATGACACCTAAAGGCAGTTACGTAGGTCATCCCACATTCGGGTCTGAAATACACACGTATTTAGGGAAGAAGAATAACCAAGAAACAGCTACCCTGTTATCACTGGAAATAGAGAGAACCATTAGAACAGATAGACGGGTGACAGGGGTTGCACTAGATAACCATATAATAAATGGAAACACATATGCAGCATCGTTCACGGTACATGCAATGACTGTAGAGGAAGCGTTCGAATTTGCTATCTATGCACGGGAAAATGGTCCAGTAGTATTATTAGATAATTTCACCGACATAGTAATATAGGAAGGAGGTAGAGGCAAACAATGAGATTTAAAAGGATGTCTGAGATATATTCCAGATTAGTAGACCACACAATTACAACAACAAAAGAAGTAAACGACTTCTCGGTAGGTAGCGCTATGAGGGCTGTTTATGAATCCGTAGCAATAGAATTAGAGCAGTTTTATATCCTAACAAGAGAGAACATACAAGAGGCAATCGAGAGAGGGGTATATAGCTCATTTGGATTCGAACGAAAAGAGGCAGTGAGAGCGTATGGAGTTGTTCAGGTCACATTCCATAATGCAACTCAACAGGATAGAGTAATCCCACGAGGCTCAAGATTCTCCTCTAACCAAACTAGTTATCCACAAATATATGAGACGCTAGTTGACTATAGGATACCTAAAGGAACATTGGTAGCGGATGTGGAAGTACACTGTATGACATTAGGGGAATACGGGAACGTTCCGGCAGGAGTAATTAATATTATGAACTCACCCCTTGCTAACGTAAAAAACGCTATAAATCCTAACGCATTCCAGACCGGACAAGATGAGGAGCCGCTAGAAGAGTTAAGGTCTAGGTTCCGTACATACATAAAGTCCTTAAGTAAAGCGACGGTACCTGCATTAGAATATGGTACTAGGGAAGTTCAAGAGGTATCAGGAGTGTACATTGATGAGAAAACAGGGCTCATAACAATATATGCCCATGACAGAAATGGGAACTTAACAAACACCGTACGAAATAAGATTGAGGATAATATTTACCACTACAGACCCGCAGGTATTCCAGTAAGGGTTAGACCAGTTACTAGAAAAGATGTAGATGTTGAAGTTGAAATTACATTGACAAACAGGGCAGCTATCACAAACAGGTTCCGAGATGAAATACACCAGAAGATAGAACGCTACCTAAACAGTATGGGAACATCTCAGCACCTAATACTTACTGACCTGTCAAGAGTAATTATGAACATCGACAAACAACTTATCTACGATGTGGAGTTTAAGAATCTTGAAAAGAATATTGATTTACAAGGTTCAGAGATTATACGAGCGGGAGAAATAAAAGTAAACCTTAAATAAGAAAGGAGGGTATATATATGTCATTCTTACGACATTTACTTCCTGCATGGAAGAGGCAACTTCAAGGCTCAAGTGCGAACGCAGCTATTCTATCCGCATTAAACAGAGAACTAACAGAAGCGGAACAAGATGCTATTGAAGGAAAGATAGTAATGTCTTTGGAAAGCGCTACAGGTAGATGGCTAGACCAATACGGAGACTTGTTTGGTGTCATTAGAAAAGACAACGAAATAGATGATGTTTATAGGAGGAGGATTATAAATTACGTCCTACTGAAAAGGGGAACTATACCTGCTATAAAAGATGCTATAAGGGAATTCCTGCAAGACTTTGAATCACATATAGAGATATACGAGCCATACAATAACATCTTTTTCCTGAACAGGTCTAAATTAAATGGAAAAGACCACTTCCTAGGGGAGTATTATACGTTCGCAGTTATTGACATTAAGTTTGCAAGAGCCTTCCCTCCGGATATCATTGATATCATAAACGAGTTTAAGCCCGCAGGAGTAAGGGTTTTTCTAACATATAGACCGAGTGCATACAACCCTAAAGCGCCAATTGTAGAATTACCATTAGCATCTAGTGAGATACAAGAAACGAACACTAGACTAAGTATAATGAACGGAATGAACGATAGGATTAGAGGACACCTTAACCTAACGAGCAGGGCTAGGCATGAGGATGATAGTAGTGGAATATTCATCGTCAACCGAAGCAAATTAAACTCTCTGGACAGATTAACAGGCTCCTTCTCTGTACATAACCCAACGTATAACCTAGCTTCTTACTCAGTGGAGGATTTAACATTTGGGACGAACACACCAATTGAAGACGTGCTAAACGATACAGAGCCGATGTCTCAGGATTTCTATACTAGAACGGGACAATTAGACGACCAGTACGCAACTAAAACCATAGATACTCAAGGGGACAGTTCTTTTTTT